>ENA-ORUG01000201-ORUG01000201.1-human-gut-metagenome-genome-assembly--contig:-NODE-201-length-75037-cov-51.989664_pt1 | contig 75037 bp, 83 predicted proteins | sample MGYA00242079_ERZ509207 | MGnify/ENA primary metagenome ERZ509207 (study PRJEB26280, sample SAMEA2338780) | human gut metagenome | biome: human gut; feature: human-associated habitat; material: faeces...
CAAGAATAGTAATAGTTACAAGATATGGGACGCTAGCAACCTCCCCGACCCCGCCTCCACCTCTGACATACCGGACGTGTCTGACATGGCCAAGAAGAGCGAGGCTAACACCTTCACCGCTCAAAACACCTTCACTGCCGGACAGTTCAACGTGGGCCCATTTGAAGTGTCAAGTACTGGCCAATTATTGGTAAATATAACAACATCAGGTGGATGGGAAAGATCAATCACGTTTAAAGCCAATAGTGATAATGCTACTAGTATTCGGATCGGTGGTCATGGAATCGGTAGTACTTCAAACTTTGCATGGATTGGAGTAGGAGACGTGGAATATGATACCGCTCAATACAGGTTTTACGGTACGTCAATGAAAGTTCCTTCAGTATGGTCACTAGATGATGCAGATGGAAATTCCTTGATTTGGACACAAAGTACTCAGTTAGCACATATTGGTCGTGCAACAGGAACTACCAAGATAAGAAGTGGCGCAGTAGATTTGATTCACACCAAGGGAGCAACTGATTACAAGATACTTGACGAGTCAAACTACTCCCAGTACTTGCCTACTACCTCCAAGTGGACATATGGATTTGTTACTACTTATATTGAAGGATCTAATGCTGATTTCAATACTTTGTTTGCAGGTCCAGATTCTCCTAAAATAGTATTTAATTACTATCGTCCAATTGGTCATAATACTAACGCCCCCACCGGAATGTCATATGGTGCCGTTTTACAAATAGATGGCAATTATAATTCCGGTTATAATAATGTAGTACTTCGACCTCAACTCGCCTTTGATATTAATCATAATGTTGAAAATGGAACTCGTTATATGTGGTTCAGAACCGCCAATAACCTAGGGTATGGTGATTCATCCAATTGGAAGAGAGTAGTGACCGCGGACGAGAACGTGGCTGTGCTGGTGATGGATGCGAACACGTATCCATCTATCGCCAGAATAGATGGGACTACCTACAATTGGCTTAGGACGCCAGCCCAAGGACTATTGCCTAACACTCAAGCAACTCTTGATTCGGGTGGCACCTCATACCTTGGCACCAATGACTGGTCATTTGGTTACGCATCAATACACACCATATACTCTAAAAGGTATATGTTCGGTAATACAGGTGTTGATTTTAGATTAGACACTAATAACAAGATAGCCGCCACCATTTCGGGATCGGCACGAGGGATAGAGATAGGTGATTTGCTTGTTTCCAGTAATTACGGTGAGAATGCGGCAAAAGTACCTACCAACGGTATATTCTCATCAGGTATTATTAAATCATATTCTGGGTTTTCATCTGATTCTAGAATAAATAATCTTAATATTAGTAAAGCATCAAATGATGCTTTACATATTTCATCATTTGCTGGAGAAAATGTAATTAATAAACCGGGGGTCGACCCTGTGAGTGGACAGTCAGTTGGTGATGGAGTAGCTCTTACCTATTTCTGGGACGGAGATTATGCATTTCAATTAGTTGGGGATATTGATGGTACAGGAATGGCGTATAGAAAATACACTCCTTCTACTGGAAATTCTACTGATTGGAAGTTCCTAGCTGATACTAAATGGGTTAATACTAAACTAGGTGGATATTTACCTTTGACAGGGGGAATATTATCTGGTCAATTAATTATCAATTCAATATCTAATTCATTAATATTAAATAACACAAATTCTAGTGAAACTGAATCCTTTATTAAAGTTCAATTAAACGGAACTAGTAAGGCAGCTATTGGATTCTTGTCTAGCATTGGAAGCTATATATATAACTATGAAAGCAATAAATATTTATTTGTAGGAACTGATGGTGCTTATCTCGGAAATACAATTTCAAAAGCAAAACTACTCACTTCAGCAGACCTGTCAGGGTACGCCACGCAAACGTGGGCTAACAGTAAATTTGCCCCATTATCAACATTTAAAATATTGAGTGGTTACCCGGCCATAGTTAATACTGGTAACGAGTGGATATTAACATCTAATCAAAGTAGTATTTATATTAATTATAGAACTCCTAGCGATACAATAATACCAACTACATGGTATTGGAAAAACGGTACATCTACTGGATACGCTAATGGATATTGGGGAAAGCTGTACATGGTGGAAAAACTTGTTGCTACCCAAGAATGGGTATCTGATAGAGGCTACTTGACAAGTATCACCAAATCAATGGTGACTTCGGCTCTAGGGTACACCCCCCCCACCACCAACACCACCTACTCTCAGGCTACATCTTCAACTCTAGGTTTAGTGAAGATAGGTGCTACCGGTTTGGCGGCGAAGAATTACGCCGTGCAGCTTAATTCTAGCGGTCAAATGTATGTTGCGGTACCGTGGACGGATACTAACTCAACTTACAGTGCCGCTACTTCATCAACTTACGGTCTTGTCAAGATCGGGGCGACTGGTCTAGCGGCCAAGAACTATGCTGTTCAATTGAACTCTTCTGGACAGATGTACGTTTCCGTTCCTTGGACAGACACTGACACGAACACTCATTACACGACTAGATTGTACGCCGGTGCGTCAGGAACTGCGGCTAACGCGGCTGCTTCTAACCCTTACTTGAAGGTGACTGATGACAACACTTACCGTAATCAGGTAAGGTTCATTGGGGCCGGGGCCACTTCTATATCAAGTGACGCTTCAGGTAACATTACCATAACATCAAAGGACACGACGTACGACTTGTCGTCTTACTTGAAAGAAAATGATAATATAAGTAAGCTAACAAATGATAGAGCTTATGTTAGGTCAACTTCTACTTTAAGGGTTAATGACATTCAAGTGGTAGAAGGGGCGGCTGGAACAGCCACTGGAGTTTTATATGTTGTACTAGAAAGTTAATTATGGGGCTAATATTAGACAATAAAGGAATATCTTCAATGACCTTTAACGGGAAAAAGGTCAAGGAATGCTGGTTAAATGGAGTGAAAGTTTGGCCTAATTATCCAGATTTAGATCCTGTAATAGCACAGATAACACTAGATTTAGGAAATATGCCTGTTCATTATTGCAAATTTGATGGATATACAACACAAACTCCTTTACTTATTGGGGAAGTTTATAATTATGCTACTAAATTTATCAGTACCCCAAATAGACCTACATTTGAACAAGGTCTTGGAGGAAGGAAAGCACTAAAATGTAGTTATGTTGATATTTCTTTAGCTCAATTAGCTAAAGCACAATATAATGTATTTATATCGATGCTGATAAAACAAACTACTACAAATAATAGTTATTCAGGAGTTTTGGGAGGAACTATATTTGGATTAAATACAAAAGGATTCGGATATGCTTTAGGATGGGGTTCTAGTGTGCAAAGTAATAAAATCTGTGCTGAAAGCTATGCAGGTGGCTCTTCTGCTAGTGCTTATAACACTGTTATGACTACCAATAAATGGTATCATGTTATGGCGGAATTCAGGTCTCCAATAACTGCAACAGGGGGAGGAACACCAACATCTTATCTTTCTGTAAATGGTTCTTCATTTGTTCAAGCTAATGGAGCAGGTAGCATAGGCAGTCCATTAGATTATAGTGATTTATCCGTTGATCAAGGTGACAGTTACATTCATTTAGGATGTACATGGCAGGGTGGACAAAGATACTTTAAAGGACTTATTCAAGATTTTGTATTATGGATAGATGATAGGCTTACAGATACTCATGTAGAATTGTTAAAAAATTATTATAGAGAACTTGGAGTATATTAAATATGGTAACTATATACAAGGCACTTACGTACAATATTACACTTGTACGTAAGTGCCTTATAACAAATTAATTTGTGATGCACATGACAAAAGTTTATTACGACAACTGGTTGGCTAGGTTGATACTTTTCAAGGGATATTCAACCATAACGCTAGGCCCTTTCATATTAACGAAAATGAAAGAAGGGCAGTTACCTGATTACGCCATTAACGAGGAACGTATTCACGTTCGTCAATGGAAAGATTGTTTCACGATGGGTATGATAATCGCTTACTTCGCCAGTTTTCTTTTCAGCGCCCCCTACCACTGGTACGCGTTCTTGCCGTTCCTCTTGCCTTTCACGTTGTACTACATCATGTACCTCGTCGAGTGGTTAATATCGTTCATTTACCACGTTATAAAAGACAACGGGAAAGAGGTTGGAGAATCCAACAGCAAGGCTTACTACGCCTCGGCGATGGAGATGGAGGCTAAAGAGAACCGTGATAACATGGATTACTTGAGAACTAGGCCTTTCGGTGCCTTTTTTAGATACTACGGAAAGATTTAATTTGTATATTTGTGATATGGAACACGTTATTAAACATATCAGGAAAGAGTTCTTCGACGATGCCACGGTAGGCAGGATCGAGATTGAGGGAACTGATTTTTGCTGGGTGCTTGAAGACGCCGTGAGGGAAACCAAGATACCCGGCAAGACGGCCATTCCCGCCCACAAGTACAAGGTTGCCATCACTTACAGCCCGAAGTACGAGAGAGACATGATCTTGTTATACAACACGCCGGGACAAACCGTTGACGTTAACGGGATGAAATTCTCCGGCATAAGAGTTCACGGTGGCAATGACGTGGATGATACCGATGGATGTCCACTTGTCGCTTACAACCGTACCGGGGAGAGAACGATACAGGGTCGTGCCGACAGGGAAATACAGGCTCTAGTCGAGAAATTTATCAAGGATGGTGATGAAGTGTTCTGGGAAATTATAGAGGAAAGGAGTTAATCATGCAAGCTAGCGTCAGGAACTGGAAGAAACCCACCCCACGGAAAATAAAGATGATAGGCGACATGTGCGTCTACACCCTTCCCATGTGGCAGGGATTGATAACCACTTCCCCGTTCTCTGACACTTGGAAAATATGGCTTAACTTCATCATAGGGGCGTTATTAATCATGGCGAAGGCCATAACTAAACTATTTTCTGAAAATGAGCAACTGGATAGACAACGTGACAGGCAACGTTGCCAAGGCGGTGATGGGGGCGGTAGCACTAGTGGTAACGACAGCTATGGCGACTAGTTTCAACAAGCCGACCAAGGAGTACGTGGACTTCAAGGATAACGAGATCAGGAAGGAGTTGTTGAACTTGAGGGAAATCCATAACGCCGAGTTCAAGAGTTTAGAACGCACCATAAAACTGGAGATGGACGCCCTCCGGAAGAATATTGAGGATTGGAGGGAATCGGACAAGTCTAAATACGAGCTTATACTTAAACTTATTGAAAAACAGAATAATAATTAAAATTTAATTTGATATGAAAAGAATCAGGCCGATCAACGATTACGTGATCATCAAGAAGACCGAGCAAGAGATGCGAAAGGTGGGGAGCATATTCATCCCGGAGACGAGAAACGAGATAACACGGAAGAGCGAGGTTGTCGCCATGAACGAGGGCAGGGATGACGTGAAGGTGGGAGACATCGTGTTGCACCCCTCCCGTACCGGCACGCCGTTCTTCCTAGGTGACGACGAGTTCGTTGCCATGCATGACAAGGAGATAATAGCTGTTATAGAAGAAATCGATGAAGAATAACTGGAAGATAGCGATAGCGTGGATAGCGACCGTGCTGGTGGTGTTCATCATCTCGAACCTAGCAAGTCGGAACCGAGAGGTGGGGGGAGAGGTGTATAACGCCAAGGCGATGGAGGATACCATCAGGCTTTACAAGGACCGGTATAACCGGGAGGTGGCGGAGAAGCTATCCATGTTATCGGTTTCCAGCAAGGTGCTAGAGGAGAACGATTCCCTGAAACAGTTGATCAAGGGGATGAAGCCGGAGTTTATCGTCAAGGTGAACACCGTGTACAGGGATACCGGAACGATAAAATTTGATACCGTTTACAGGAACGTGTACATACCCTTCCATGACAGGAACAAGTACAGGTACGTCTCCGGAACGGTGATGGAAGATGGAATTCACTTCGATAACTTCGAGGTGTACGCCTCCCAGTATTTGGTTTCCGGCAAGAGGAAGAAGTTCATGGGTAACACCGAGTACATCGTGAGGGTGGTTAACGAGAACCCGTACGTTACCACCACCGCCATTCAACCCCTCGTTATAAAGGAGAGGGACCGGTGGTACGAGAAATGGTGGGTGTGGGGATTGGCAGGATTAGCGGGTGGAATTTTAATAAGTAAATAAGAATTGTTTAATAAAAACCGGTGGTACACCGGGGTTCGGACGTGGAGGTTCCAACTATGGATGACCGTCAATATATAGACCTAAAAAGTAGTGTTCCTGTGAAGCGTCAATATAAATACAAGTACCTGATTATTTAAAATGGAATTGAGAGAATTTAGCTACATGGATAACGGCAGGAAGTTATGTTTCCGGGTGGGACAATCGCTGTCGTTCACGTCACGGGGTGGGGGTTTAACGAGCATGGTCATACACTCGATCAAGAAGGAGCGCCTTAAAAACCGTGACAAGATAACCATACACGTCCGGGAGAAGGACGGCAACGAGGCGGTGGTGTGGAAGGAGATATACCGTCACGATGACGGGAGTTTAACCATTGACGTGAGCGATTATGAAAAGGAACTTGAAAGGGATTAACGGGGTGATCGTTCACGTCCCCGAGACGTACGAGACTACCATAACCGCCCCCGGTGGAACCAAGTTTTACGTGAACAACACGATAGATGACATGACATATGTCGTGAGACACGGGGAGGTGGTAACGTCATCCGATCCTAGAATAAAGGCCGGGGACATCGCTTACTTTCACCATAACATGGTTAAGCGCCGTAGCGTGGAGTACGTGGACGGGAAGGTGGGTAGCAGTAACGAGCTATTCGATGACATGTTCATCATCCCGGTGGAGTTCATATACCTCGTGAAGAGGGGGGAAGATCATCTAGCGATTGACCCGTGGTGCTACGTGTCCCCCGTCCTCAACGACAAGTTCAAGGAGGGTAGCTTCGAGATAGCGAACGCCGGCAAGTACAAGAAGCAGCACGGGGTCATGGTATACTCTAACGACTCGTTACGAGAACAAGGGGTAAACGATGGTTCACCCGTCGTGTTCAACCTTGACTCGGAGTACGAGTTCAAGATAGATGACCGGGTGCTGTACAGGATGAAAACGCCGTGGATAATAGGAGAGCTTGAAGATGAGTGACGACAGATTCATACAATCGTGCAAGATCGCCGTGGGAGAACTGATGAAGGTTATCACGGCGGACATCGACACGGCCGTAATGGAGAAGGAAACCACCGTCAAGAACGCCATTAAATTAAAGAAGAAAGCGATAACTAGCTGCAAGAACATGCTTGGCTCCATCCTCAATCACGACAGGAAACAGGAGAAGTGGGTTCGAGCGACGCTAGACAAGATAGTAGAATCCAGCCAAGGGGTGGTGGAATCCCTCTACTCCGGGTTGGAAGATGTCGTGATGAGCAATGACGTTATCGGTAACGATGCCGATAGCATATCCACCATGATAGACACCAAGCTAGTAGCCTTCAACGACGTGATGGAGATAGAGGACATCGTTCATGACGTGAAGAGCAAGCTGGAAGAGGAAGACATCATGCTTGAAGAGAGCGATTACAAGGGAGGGTACGCGGAGAAATACGCTGACAAGTTCGCCAAGATGAAGGACAGGTCAGGGTATCGTGCCGACATTGATGCCGTGGTGATAGACCCGGAAGGCACGGTGGGGGAGATCATCGAGATAAACGATATAAGAATAGCCCTCCCCAAGAAACCGATCAAGGCGGAGATTGACTGGGGGAAGAGATTCAGGCAAGACCAGTTCTGGCGCAGGCAAGCACCTCCCAAGGAGTTGACTTCTCGCACGGCCAAGAAACACGAGGATTACATAGATTCCGAGTACATGAAGAAACGTAACGGGTACTGGTTCATGAACAACGGGGTGGCGACGTACATAACCGGCGCCCACTGGTTCATGATGACCCATTGCTACACGGGAGCGGACGGGGGGTATTACTACTACTCCGCCGCCCAGAGGAAGTTGTTCCTGTTTCTTGAAGCCATGTACAGGGATAACCGGTGTCTAGGTATCATTCTGGAAAAGATTCGTCGTTTCGGGGCAACGGACTGTATCATGGCGTTCATACTTTGCAAGACGATAGAGCAAAGAAACAAGCTGACCGGGATGACTTCCAAGACGGATACCGACGCCAAGTCCAACTTCGTGAGGCTCACTACCATGTTCTCCCACCTCCCGTTCTACTTCAAGCCGATGTGCATGGACGAGAAATCCAAGTCTGAGCTGGAGTTCGCCCAGCCGGGTAACAAGCTAAAAAAGGCGGGACAGGAGAAGGAGATCGTGGACGTGGCGTTGAACACCCGCATAAACTTCCGCCCCACCAACGAGTCAAGTTACGACGGCGAGGCTTTGCTTTTCTACTTCGGTGACGAGTTCAGCAAGTGGAAGAAACAGAACGGTAACACGTTAACTCACTTCACGATGGTAAGGAAATGCCTAACTAAAGGTCGTCGTATTACCGGGAAGGCTATCCTTATTTCCACGGTGGAGTTCATGACCGGGAAGGACGCCAACGATCCCGAGGCCTTGGCTGGAGACAGGTACAAGTACTTGTACTACAACTCCGATCCGAGAAAACGTGACGGGAACGGGCAGACTGTTACCAACCTGTACAAGATATTCATAAGCTGTTTCGAGCATTACGAGGGGTTCATTGACAAGTACGGGAACATGATAGTCGAGGACCCTAAATCCCCGGTGAGGACGATGGACGGGGAGAACATGTCGATAGGCGTCAAGACGTACTTGAACAACGTGGACGAGGCTTTAAAGAACAACCCGAAGCAATTGCTAGAGGAACACAGGAAGAACCCCCGCACCGAGGAGGACGGGTTCAAGCTAGCCCTTAACATGTGCATGTTCAATCAAGCCAACATACTGGCCCAGATAAAGCACAACGATAACATGGATGGAACTCATCTTCGGAGGGGGAACTTCGAGTGGTATCAAGGGGTTGCTGATAGTGGACACGTCATCTTTATCGACAAGCCGGATGGACGGTTTCTGGTTAGTTGGATACCCGAGGAAGGACTCAAGAATAACGTGAAATTCGAGAACGGGTTGTGGTTGCCGCTTAACAGGCATATAGGCAACTTCGGGATAGACCCGTACCGTGTTAACAAGACCGTGGACGGGAAGGGATCAAAGGGAGCGATACACGGGTTCTCCGGCATAAACTCTTCCGGGGCGCCCAACTTCAACTTCTTCCTAGAATACATAAACAGGCCGGATTCCAAGGAGATATTCTTCGAGGACGCCATCAAGGCGATGGTGTTCTACGGGATGCCCGCCCTCATAGAGAACAACGTCAACAACCTCATAGACGAGATGTATCGCAGGGGTTACAGGAAGTTCTCCATGACAAGAACGGACAAGGAACGGGACAAGCTGTCTGAAGACGAGAGGGTGAGGGGTGGTATGCCTTCCACGTCCGAGAACGTGTCGCAGATGATAAACGCCGCCATCGAGTCGTTCGTGGAGAACAACGTTGGTAGCTCCGAGATGTATTTTAACGCCACGCTAGAAGACTGGCTGGCTTTCGATGACAAGAACAGGACGAAACGTGACGCCTCCATATCGTCAGCCTACGCTCTCATAGGATGCACTCGCAAGAAGAGACGCAAGGTGGAAGCGATTGAACCGGTGCCAACGAGACCCATGTTCAGGATATACGAGAATGTTGGAACTTATGGAAAGTTAAAAAATGGATAAACAAAGAAGAAACGTCACGATCCCGAACAGGGAGGCTTCCAACGAGGAGAAGGAAAGCAAGGATTACGGGTTAGAATACGCCCGGTACATAGAGTTCGAGTGGATCACGGGCAACGATTACGCCAGCAGGAAGAAGAAGTTCGAGGAACTGGAAGCGCTTCGAGATAACGAGGTGGATATTGACCGGTTCAAGAACATGCTTAACATCCCGAAAGATCAGGCTTACCTGTCGCTCAACTGGGAGTTCACGTCCGTGGTTCCAAAGTTCGTTAACGTGGTGAAGGACAGTTTCCCCGCCGACATGTTCAAGATCAAGACCAAGGGTGTTGACATCATGTCAAGGGAGGAACGTAACAAGTACCGCAAGAGACTGGAAACCGAGATGCTAACTAAAGACTTCACGCAGGAGATGACGATAGCCACCGGTATCAACTTCGTGCCTGATTACGTGCCGGATTCCAAAGAGGAACTGGACCTTCACATGCAGCTAGAGTACAGGCAGAAGAAGGAGATAGCGTCGGAGATCATCATTAACAGGGTGTTCGATCTGAACTACTTCCGTGAGATACAGAACAGGGTGGCGGAAGACCTCGTCACCAACGGTGTCGCCGCCATACGTGTCGAGGCCGATCCCAACTACGGGGTGATAATGAGAAGGGTTGATTGCAAGAACCTGTTGTACTCGTACGACCCGTTGTACACCCGTGACAAGAAGGGATGTTACTACTTCGCCGAGATGATGGAGATGACCGCCGGCCAGATCGTGAGGATGAGTGGTGGAGAGGTATCGTACCAGGCTCTGGCGAGGGGGGTGAGTGACAAGCGGTTCAAGCCGGACGAGGTGGCTAACGAGGATGACCTGTTCACCGTCATGTACTTCACCTTCAAGACCACGATGGACGAGGTGTACAAGAGAAAACGGAACAACCTCATACCCAAGGACAAGGATTACGTCCTGCCGAAGGAATCTTCATCCCGCATGATAAAAGGGAAGTACGACGTGTGGTTCGAGGGATACTACGTGCTAGGTATGAACCTCGTGTTCAACTACCACCTAATGCGTGACATGATCCGGCCGGTGAACAACGCCAACACCGTGATGGCACCCTACATCATATACGAGCTGACGGTACCCTCTATCGTCGAGAACTTGAAGTCTTACGCCGAGGATATACACCTTATCGTGTTGAAACTTAGACACTTGATCTCCAAGATGAAACCTGACATGTTCGAGATCAACGTTGACGCCTTGATGAACATAGACATCGGCACCGGCGCCAAGCTCTCCCCCTCCGACGTTCTGGACATGATGTACCAGACGGGAGCCTTGCTGTACAAGGGAACGGCTTACGACGACGATCAAATATTGCAGGGTAACATCCTTCGTAACATACCGACGTCTGACGGGCAGAAGCTCATGCAACTTATCAACGCCTATAACCAGAACATGAACATGTGCTACGAGGTTACCGGCGTTAACAGGGTACGTGACGGTTCGGCACCGCTTAGCGGGGCGCTCGTCGGGACGCAACAGATGGCCCTTAACATGAGTAACACCGCCACCAAGCACATCTTCGAGGGTCTCATGTCCATAAAGAAGGGGACGGGGGAGGTTAGCCTGAACAGGGCGCAACAGATGTCGATGTACAAGGAATCGTTCTCCGATGACGTGATGTCTTACTTGCTGGAAGATGACGTTATCGACGACTACAAGACCCTGTACAAGTACAATCTGGACGTGATCGTTGAAGTCGCCCCCGACGCCGAGGAAAAAGCCAAGCTGGATCAAGTGATACTCGCCGCCGTTCAGGCCGGGCAGATCACCCTCGCCGATAGAATGGACATCCTGTCTATCGACAACATCAAGATGGCGTCCAAGTACTTGAAGGTCATCATGAAGAAACGGCAAGACGAGGCGTTCCAGAAACAGAAGGAGATGGAGGCGATGAAGACCCAGATGCAAGCTCAAGCGCAAGTAGCCGTCGAGCAACAGAAACAGCAATCCCTGATGATGGAGATTCAAGCCAAGGGTCAGGAATTACAGTTCAAGACCCAATCGGAGATACAGATAAACGAGAAGAAGGTGGAGGGAGAGATCATACTGGAACGTGTTAAACACCAGTTGCGGATGCAGGAGCTAGGCTTGCAGGCACGTGTCACGGCCGAGTCAAACCAGTACAAGGAACAGGCTAAGGACGCCCGCACCTACAAGCAAGCGCAACAGCAAAGCGCCATGATCAACCAGAGACAGAGGGGAGGGGCAACAATACCCTTCGAGAGCATGAACGCCATGCAGGACGTTCAAGCCGCCCCACCCGTCGAGATTCCACCTATGGAAGAAGTTAACCAAACTCAAAACTATACAGGAGATGGCACCACCGAAGAAGGACAGGTCGGAACTATCTAGGTCCGCCAAGTATTACCGGGATCACCCGGAGGCTAGAGAGAAGAAGAAAAAAACGGATACCGAGGTTAACCGTAGACCGGAGCAAAGGAAGAAACGGTCAGAGCTTAGCCAGCGTAACCGTGAGCATGACAAGAAGCACGGGAAGTCATCTCGTGCTGGCAAGGACTACGATCACGCAACGAAACGGTACACGTCATCTTCCGCCAACCGTGGCAGGAAGAACGGTACCGCCGGAGACAGGAGGGCTAGGGGATGAGAGGGAAGTCTAAATACGGGAATGTCAAGTCAGGTGGTCACGCCTCGAAGAAGGAGGCCGCCCGTGCCGCCACCCTCAAGTTACTGGAAAAGGCCGGCAAGATAAAGGACCTTCAAGAACAGGTCACTTACACGTTGATACCGGCGCAGTTCGAGGGGGAGGGGAAGAACAGGCATTGCGTCGAGCTGGCTTGCAAGTACGTGGCCGATTTCGTGTACACGGATGTCGAGACGGGGGAGACCGTGGTGGAAGATACCAAGGGATTTCGCACTGACGTTTACAAGATAAAGCGCAAGCTGATGCTTAAAGTACATGGAATCAAGATAAAAGAGACATAGAAAATCGTTTAACGCTTTGTTGTTATAGATTTTCTCTATATATTTGTGTAAGAATTAGAATTGAATTAAATTTATTGTTAAACAATAAACCGGTGGCACAACGGGGTTCGGACGTGGAGGTTCCAACTATGGATGACCGTCAAGAGATTGACCTAAAAAGTAGCGTTCCATTGAAGCGTCAATACGTGAAAGCGTAAGTGCCTTAAATCGAATGGGAAAGTTAGATGAAATTCTGAAAGACATAACTTTTAAACCGGGAGAGCAAGTCCCTGCCGCCAAGGAGGGAGAAACCGCACCGGAGCCGAAAGTTGAAGACAAGGCAGGAGAACCCACCCCTGACAAGGTGGAGGACCCCAAAAAGGTCGATGATCAGGAAATAGATTTCTCGAAGATACCGGAAGAGAAAATACTGGGATACCTGGCCGGTAAGGTAGGTAAGGAAGTGAAGACGTGGGATGATCTGGTAGAGATTCGAGAGGTGGAAAAAGAGGTCGAGAAAACCGTTGATTACGCCAGTCCTGACGTGGCTAACATCGACAAGTTCGTCCGGGAAACCGGGAGGGGAGTGGACGATTACTTCAAGGTACAGAAAGACTGGGACAACGAGCCTAACGAGAAAGTTGTCAAGGAGTACCTCAAGACTCAATACCCGTCACTAGACAAGGAGGATATTGAAGTCATGTATGAAGACTACTTCCAGACCGAGGAGGTGACCGAGGACATGCTAGATGACGAGAGAAAGGCAATTGACCGCAAGAACAGGTCAAAGCTGGTTAGCTTGAAGACCAAGGCCGAGGAAGCTAGAAAGTATTTCAACGCCCAGAAAGAGCAATACAAGACTCCTCTCAAGCGTGTGGAGGATAACGTTGACAAGGGAAAAGAAGAATGGGTGAGGGGGGCGAAAGGAGCCTTGTCAAGTCTTGACAAGATCGAGATTGACGGTTTCAGTTACGAGATTCGTGACAAGTCGAGATACGAAAAGGTATTCGACGGGATCGACTCGCTGCTGGGAACGTTCAAGAACGAGGACGGTACCTTCAATTACGGCAACCTGGTAAGAGTGATCACCGCCGGGATGGAATTGCCGAAGATACTGGAAGAACACGCAAAGGCGGTGAAAGCTAATACCGTTGAAGAGGAAATGAAGAAGAAGTCCAACGCCACCACTGACTCCCCCAAACCGGGAGATGTCAAGGGTCCGTCGGAGGACGAGTTCCTGAGGTTCCTCAAAGACAAGAACTTTATAAGATAGAATATTATGCTTACAAGTGTTACATCAGATTTTTACCTTGATCCGAACATTAAAGTTCAACCGATCTCCGGTAACTACATGAGTCTATATGACTTCACTACCAAGTTTTACCCTTCTTTGAAGGACAGAATCATCGACCAGTACGGTAATCAAACGATCCGTGGGTTCCTTGATAAATACGCTCAAAAGGAGATGATCTCCGCAGACACCCAGTTCTTCGGGATGACCGGGCGTAGACGTAAATTGCTGGAAGGCGTGACCCGTGCCGGTGACGTGTTCACGATCGCCGCTCACACCATCCGCCCGAACGAGAACTTCATGGTTATCGACAAGGCCGGTAAGAAAGTGAACTACGGTATCTGCGTGCCGGACGATTACGACGCTGGCAAGTTTACCGCTAAAACTTACGACGGTGCGGACTGGACCGTTGGAACTAGCGGGTTGACCATCATGGCTGCCGGTTACGAGTTCCAGAAAGGAACTCCGGGCATGACCCGTGCCTTGACCCGTGAGGTTGAAATCGGTAGCACCTCCCTTATCATCAGCAAGGACATGTTCGAGATCAACGGTTCCGACATGTGCGACGCAACGTGGTTGAAAACACCGGATGGAAACGCATTCTGGACGAGCGCAGAGATCGAGGAGGCTAGAGAGAGAATGCTGGATCAAATGGAGATTCAAGCGTTCGTCGGGAAGAAAGCCGCTGACGCTTCTGACGCCAAGACTGCCGGGTTCCGTGGTATCGAGGGAGTGTTCGACCAGATCAGAAACGGCGGTAACAGTTTCGAGGGTAACATCGCTGGAACTGCCGACATCGAGTCAATCATCAAACGTCTTGACAAGGTTAACGGCGAGACTTACAACTTGTTGTACCTGTCTACCGAGGCATCGTTGTCAATCGACAACTGGCTGGCTAAAGTTGGTGGGGCCGGATCGGCAACATGGGGTTACTTCGATAACAAGCAACGGATGCTTGACTTCGGTTTCGACGCCTTCAAGATGGGAGGTTACGAGTTCTACAAGACCACGTGGAAACTGTTGAAAGACCCGACCGTTTTGAACCCGGATAACTTCGCCGCGGAGAACCAAATCCACGGTATCATGGTACCGCTAGGACGTGCATCCATCACCACCGGTTACAACGGTGACTTGAGCGGGCAGAACAGCACGATCAACGCCCCGTACTTGACCAAGTTGTACAAGGGTATGCCGGGATACAGCCGTGAGCTTGTAACCACGTTCCACGGTTCACAGAACGTGCCGGACGCTACCAACACCTGGGACGTTTTCGGTATCGACTGGTTGTCTGAATGGGGATTGCGCTGCGTGGGATTGAAGAAATGGGCGATCTTCGAAGGTGTATCAGCCTAGGCTTAATTGACCTTAAATATTAAACCTCGGGGGAAGGGAATAATAACCCCTCCCCCTTTTTATTTGAAATCTAATTTTAATTTAATCGAATATGGCAAGTACTAAAGAAACAAAGAGAATCACGGAAGAAGAGGCGAAAGAACAGATGATCGCCGAGCTAGAGAAGAGGGGGTTGGGTAAGAAACCCTTGACGTTCCTCCTCACGGGTACCCGTAACAATCACTCGTTAAGACCGAAGACACGTCACGTGTACACCGGCAAGAACGGCGAGACTTACGTGTTCAACCTCCGTTACACCCCGGTATCCCCCACCGCCATCGAGAACGACCAGAACATCGACGGGCCGGTAGAGCTTAGACGTGTGGACTTCCCCGGTGACCGGTGGACCATTTACCCGGAAGATAGAGGCTTGCAGATGTTTCTCATGCTGCATCCTTTCTACGGCAAGGACAAGGTGTTCTATATCGAGGACCTTGAGGCTGACGCCGCCATCGAGGAAAGCACGTGGACTGACATGGCTACCGTGGTTGAACTTTGCAAGACATCAGACTTCGAGGTGTTGCAGGCCGTTTACGCTACCTTGAAGGGAATCACCACCGAGATGAATCCTACCATCCTTCGTGCCGGTATCCTTGGCAAGATGGAGACTGGAACTCCCCCCCGGGAGATCATCGAGATGTTCGGTGACAAGAGAAACACGATCAAGTTCAAGATTCAATCGGGCATACGCTTGAACATCTTGAAGTTGAACTCGAGAAAGACTGAATTAAGCTGGGCATCGGGGGGTGTTATCTACACTTGCGCCCCGGGTCTTAACGTCATCTCCGAGTTCGCCGAGTGGGCGATGACAAGCGAGGAAGGTGGCGTGGCTTATGACAAGATTTTAACCAAGTTAAACGCTTAGAATAAATGATAGACGAGGTGTACAAGGTAGTCAACGTGCTACTTAACAAGAACGGGTACGGTGTCATAACTCCCGACGAGTTTAACTCCGTTTGCGGGCTGGCCCAGTCCAAGATATATTCAGAGATACCTAACAGGTTGAGGATGAAGTATAACAGGGACAAGCAAGGCTACTCGGCGATCCCGAAGGACATTCTTGAAAACGCCTTGTACAAGCTCGCCGTGGTGGAAGATTTGAAGAAGGGGGATGATGACCCCTTCTTCCCTTTCCCCCCTACCGAGAAACTGAACGCCGTGTACAGGGAGGGAAAAGAGGCCACCATGATAGACGTGGCACGGCTAAGGATGATAGGGAACTCGAAGTACAACAGGCCATCGGAGACGTACCCGAATTACTCCATCACGGAGGACGGGATACAGGTGTTGCCTGATAACCCCTCGATAGAGGTGCATTATTACAAGATACCGCCAAGACCCAGGTGGACTTACGTGGTCATAGAGGGCAAGCCGGTGTTCAACCCTTCCGTCAAGAGTTATCAAGACTTCACGTTGTCAGAGCATTTCTTCAACGTGCTGGTTGTCGAGATAGCGTTATGCTTCGGCGTCCACTTGAGGGAGGCGGAAGTGATACAGGTGATGGCACAGGATCAAGCTAACGAATTTCAAAAGGATAACGCCATATGAACGTAAAACTAACAGACATTATCGACTCGGTGTTGATAGACGCCACTGACCCGGACAGTTACGTTCACGGTGTCAGCAGGGAACTGGTCATAAAACACGCCCAGAGAGCGGTCGAGGAACTGCGATACGTGGGTGACAAGCAATACAAGGAGGCGGAGGGGGAGATGAACGCCGTGGGCAAGTTCAGGATGCCCAACGACTTCATCGACTACATAGCCATCTACTTCCTGCACGACGGGTACAAGATTCCCGCCCTCTACAACGATAACATCAACACGTGGTACTCGTACATGCTCAAGAACGATGACGTGTACGCCGCCCAGAACATCCTGACGAACGAGGAAGAAACGATGATAGACAACAACGACTACGAGATCGTGAAGGGGGTTGACCTCAACGGGATGAAGTCAGCCGAGTGCATGCTGCCGTGCCGTCACAACTCTTTCCTCGTTAGCAAGAACGGTTACCAGTTCGATTACAGGGATAACACCCTCACCTTCGACGACGTGCCGGAGGGTTACGATCGTATCCTTATATGCTACGTGTCCAACGTGGACTTCACGGACATCACGAAGATCAACGTTCACCCGTACTTGCAGAAGTACCTGGAAGCTGACATATACTGGCGGATCATCGAGAGAAGGCGTAACGTGCCGATGAACGAGAAGATACGGGCGAAGGCAGAGAAGAACCGTCGTTACAAGGACGCCAAGTTTGAAATGAACTTCAAGAGAGAGGAAATTATTCAAGCATTATTGAGAGCGCTATGAAGGTAATACAAGATTTATCGGGGGGAAAGATGAACATGGACATCGACCCCCGCTACATGCCGAAGGGGCAATACCGTGAGGCTCGAAACGTCCGTGTGATAGACACCGATAACGAGAACTCCGGTGTTATCGAGAGCATGGACGGGACGAGGGTGGTCATCGACGAGCCACTGTTCACGGCTGGATCGGTTACCGCCGGCATGTACGAGTACAACAACAAGATATACCTGTTCACCGCCCTCAAGCAAGGCGGTTTTTCTATACTGGAATACGATTCCGTTACCGGCAAGGGAAGTCACGTCCTCGTTGACCAGCTATCCACCTTGCGGGAGGAAGACGGTCTACGCAACACGATATGTTTCCTTCACAACAAGAAGGACGATCAATCGGTGTTCACGCAGGCTTATAATCAAGGGTTCGGGTGGTACGTCCCCTCCAAGGAAGAGATCAAGGACGTGATAGACAACATCGAGGAGACATGGAAGTTCCTTATCTCCGAGAGGGAGGAAGACATCATCACGTTCAACAACCAGTACATAGGGGTGGGTACCGCCGTGGAGGTCCAAGAGGACACCCCCACCACCCGTTCGGCTCGTGCCTTGTCAGCACCGGTACCACTGGTGAACGAGCAGGAAGGCTCCGGTAATTACTACTGGACGTCCACCGAGTACGACAAGGATCAAGCGTACGTGTACGGTTTCCTCGGGCTTCAACTGGCACCGAAGACCAACCATTACATGTGCGTTGTTATCAAGAGGTTCCGTTTTGACATACCCCCGAAAAAGGGAGACTCGTATGATGGGGGTACTATCTACAAGGTGGACATGGAGAAGATGGAGGCGAGGGCCATGAAGATGTTGCCCACCACCTTCGTTTACGATTCAACGCCGGAGGTACTCACGCAGGACCTTATCACCCCATTCAACCTTCAAACGAGGATAAGCGGTTTCGCCATGCTTAACGATATCATGGTGTTCCACGACTGGATGACCAACGAGCCGGTGGAGATAGACACCAGCAAGACGAGGGGGTACTTCAAGTTCTACGACTGGACGGCGATGAAGCTGGTTAAACGTCCCCCTCTCTCCGTTGACGTGGAGATAGCCGATAAGTCGGAGCTGGGGGAGATGCGTAACATCAACCCCTTGTTCGCCGCCCGGTACGTTTACGATACCCGTGAGACGTCAGCCATCAGTCCTTATTCCACTTCAACTTCCGAGCTTGATGACGAGGATTCGAAGAAGGTGGAGTACGACATGATGGTGGAGTGTTACGTGTACAAGGACAAGGTAAAGTTCGTTAACTCGTACATGGACCCGGCATCCGGCGTGAAGACGTACTGGACTTCTCACGAGCTTTCCATGTCGTTGCCTAACACCAGTTTCTCGAAGGCTTACTTGAAGTCTTTCAAGACGAGGTCTTTTGACGCAAACGACACGAGCTTTCACTCGGAGGGTGTTATAGCGTTCACGGGTACAACGGATAATTACCTGGACCCGGCCGGGAGGGGGTATTTCACTCACTTCAAGACGAACGCTGATGCTATCGACGTGGTGGGTGACATGTTCATAAACAAGAACGACGGTGGTGACATCAACAAGGCTGGTGATCAAATATATTACGCTAGAACTCATGGTGCATCTGGAAGTAATAACGGGCAGTTGATGCTGTTCGAGTACAACAAGAACGATAACTCCCTGTCAGAGATTCAAGGGTTCGTGGGGGACGGTGACCAGCACGAGGGAGGTTTCTGCATGTCGGATTCTGGAAAGCAAGTGTACGTCGTGTACAAGAGCGAGTTCGCTTACAGTTCCGAGTACGGGAAAGGAGGCACGTTCACTCAAGTGAAATTGAATGACTTCATATCCATAATAAGCAAGCCGAGGGGAGTGAAGATTATATGCGATTCTGACGGTAGCGTCGTGTACGTATCCTGTAACCAGAACTTCGATACCGACAACAAGTACACGCTGGTATCCGAGAACTACGGGAAGAACTTCACCACGGTATCCACCTCCCTCGTCAACGAGTTCATGTGTTGCTCTTCTAACGGGAAGTTTTTCGCCCTCGCCGGCAAGACCGTTGACACCATATACTACTCGAAAGACTCCGGTAAGACGATGTCAAAGGTTACCCCCCAGTACGTGAGTGACCCGCAGAACTATCAAGTGACCGGTATGTCCATGTCCCCTGACGGTAGAACGTTTTACGTGACGGCCATCAACGGTAACACGGCTTACCTTTTCACCTCGCAGAACTACGGGTTGTCGATAACCAAGATAAACAACTACTCTCACGAGGGAGTGGTGGGGGCGTCAGTTTCTTACGTGCGTGGATCGTACTCGAACGAGACGCTTAACGAGATCAGTAACGCCACCTCCGCCGTGAACGTGACGGTGAACACAGGTAACGAACACGTGGAGAAGATAGAGATACTCATGAAGACGGGGCAGGGGATGTACAAGGTGAAAACCATAGACAAGAAGAAACTGGGGCTGGAAGACAACGTGGATTACACCTACAAGTTCTCTTACTCCGGCAACTACCCCCTAATCCCGATGAAGGACGTGAACAAGCTGTTCGATAACGTCCCGATGATGGCTAGAAGTTGCATGATAATACAGAACTCCCTGTTGTTCGGGGGGTACGTGGATGGGTTTGATATTGATACTGACGTGTCCCTGATGGTGGAAATAAACAACACCCCCACCACTTCCACTACGTACTCTTTAAAGACCGGGACGACTCAAGGTTACGGTATCATCTTCATGGATGACTTCGGTAGGTGTTCGCCCGTGCTGGCTCCCGTTGACGTGACCGTTCCCAGGATAAACGCTGACGCCGCTAACATCGGTCGTGTGGCAACCGTTATCGTGAAGGGGAAGGCACCGTCATGGGCTACCAAGTTCAAGTTCGCCAGACGTAACCCGAAGGTACTATTCGACGTGATCGACGGTTTCGATAACGCTTACGTGATAAACGGGAAGTTCTACCTGGAAATAACGTCCATGCCGTGGATAGTCCCCACCCCCGGTGACAAGCTGGAACTGGTATCCGAGATGGAAACGATAGCCACGGAGGTATCCACGAAGGGCTACATCTTCGAGGTGAAGGACAAGGTAATCGTGCAGGGAGAACCCGGACAGTTGTCGGTAACTCTATCGGATGGTACCAAGGTTGACATGGGAGACCCCGACAAGGTGGACGTTCCCAACGGTCGTTACCTGATCATAGAACCCACCTCCAAGGAGGGTTATACCGAGGATGACATACTCAAGAAGGAATCGAGATGGACGACATCCGTGTTCTACCTTATCATGTACGAGACCAAGGATGACACGGTGGTCTATCAAGAGATACCCGGCATATATGATGTTGACAAGGGGATGGCTGGCGCTTACATCCTCGATAATGATGGAGACGTGATGGTAACAACCGGACCGGCACGAGAGATAAACAAGTTCTCTAACGGGACGCTGTTCACGACGCTTGGACGACCGAACGCCATATCAGATAATTACAGCCGTGAGGACAGGTACGCCTCCCTCACCGTTTCAGAGCCTTACGTGGAGGACACGAAGGATAACGGGCTGGCCTCGTTCAATCAATCGCTGGTCAACTACACGGACCTCTCCAAGAAGTACGGGGAGATCGTGAAGATAGACGACATAGGTTCAGATATAGACGTGTACCAGAGAAACAAGTGTAGCCGTGTGATGTACAAGAAGAACATCTTGAACTCCCCCACCGGTAGCGCCCTGGTTGCCAAATCGGAGGACACGTTCGGGGAGCAACAAGAGTACGCCGAGGACTACGGGATGTCTCACTACGAGACCTATTCTCGGTACGGCAACTCACGGTTCTTCGTGGACACGAACACCGGGCAGGTGATACGCAAGAGCATCAACGGGTTGTTCCCGGTAAGCTCGTACGGGATGCTGAATTACTTCCACGACAGGTTGACAACTAGCGGAGTGAAGTGTGGTGCTTACGATCCCAAGACTTCATCGTACATCGTCGGGATGAAGGATTGTTGCGTGAACTTCATGGAGCCAATAGACGGGTGGACGTCATTCTACGACATGGTACCCGATCTCATGGCGAGGGCCGGTGCTTACTGTTTCTCCACTAAAGATACCATCATACGAAGGATGGGAGGGGAACCGGGATACCAGAACCTGTTGCTGGGTAAAACGGTATCGAGCAAGATTCACCTCGTGAACAACGAGTATCAAGATTCTAACAAGGTGTATAACAACATCGTGATGGAATCTAACATCGCCCCCACCTCCACAACGTTCAAGACGTTCGACCTCGAGAGAACGATAGATCAATCTTACTTCAAGAAGAAGGAGAACTTGCTGGAATCGTTCATCCCGAAGGCGGAAGGCACGTCACAGCCCGTGCTACTTTTCGTTGCCGCCGGTGACGAGGAAGGGTTGAAAACGTTCAGGACGTACACGGCCTCGCTGGTGTATTCAGGCATGGACGTGTTCAGGGACGGGGAGGTGGTAACGTCTATCGAGGTGGTTAGAGATGACGAGGTGACGCTAGCCGACCCGGTGGATGTAAACGAGGGGCAGGTACTCTACGTTAAAGTTGATGACGGGGTTAACGGTGACGCTATCAGGGGAAAATATCTCGAAATAATTTCGTACTTTAGCGTTGATAAAGAGAAGTTACTCGTTAAATCAATACAACTTGATATAGATGAATCGAAAATTTAAAATCAGGAATTACGAACCGACCGATCATGCCATGATAAGTGAATGGTGGGAAGAGTGGGGGTGGAAGCCAGTACCCCCATCCTTCCTTCCAGCCGGTTTTATCGTGGAAGACGATGAAGGCCCGTTGTACGTGGCTTTCGTGTACCCGACCGGGACGGGGATATGCTGGCTAGAATGGTTATTAACAAGCAAGAAGATCGACGTCTCCCGGAAGAGGGGGGCGAAGGAGTTCTTGATTGGCAAATTGGAATCCATGCTGCGGGCAACGGGCGTGGAAGCGATATTCACCACTTCCAACGACGCCGGTCTAGTGAACGGCCTCAAGAAATGTGGTTTCGAGATTAGTGACACGAACATGGTTCAAATGATTAAAATTTTAAAGTGATGGCAGCAGCGACATCTATCATCCTCGCCGGAACGGCGCTAGCATCAACGGGCTTAGGGGTAGCCAAGTCCGTGAAAGAGGCGAAACAGGCGAAGGAGGCGAAGAAAAACATTGACAATTACCAGCGTCAAGAGATAGACTTCAACAACTATCTCATGGCGGTAGACACTCCAACCGACCAGTACGTTCAACAATTGAAGAGGGTACAGCAAGAGTCGGCTAACTATTCAGAACAGGCATCCTCGGCCGGGGCGAGGGGGTTGTCTTTACTTCCCGGCATACGGGAGCAAACTTACGCTCAAGAGGAACAACTGGCGGCTAACTTCCAGAACCAGTTGTACGAGTTACAGAAACAGCAAGCCATCATGGCGGCTGAACAGGAGAACAGGGAATTCCAGGCTAGAGAGAACCGTGAACAACGGGAACTTGCCGGGTACGGTGCCTTGTACGAGGCAGGAAGACAGGGGCAATACGCCGGGATGACAGAGGCGTTAGGCGGCTTGCAAATAGGTGGGATGTTATCAGGTCTTGACAAAAACGTTGACCCCATGACGTCAACAGGTTCACTAGGTATAGGACAGCTAGGCAACTTTACTAGCACCGGTACACCAGTAACATCAGTGATGCCACCCCAACCAACGTTAAAATTGAAGTAGCATGGCGAATCAATATACAGGAGAGGCTTACATGGGAGTGAAACCCATCGAGGCCGATTTCGGGCAAACTGCGATGAATTCCCTTAACATGGGGATGCAACTAAAAGCTATGGAGCTTGAGCAAGAAAGGCTGTACGCCAAACAAGCGAAAGAGGCTCAAGATGAGTTACAAGCTAACTTGAAAGAATTTGACAAGCTGGCTACCGGAACGCTAGACCTTCAACCACAGGCTTTCGACAGGGATAGTATAGCGATATTGATGGAGCATACCCAGAACGAGATAGCTGACATGAGAAGGGAACTTGCGAACCCGCTTATCACCCCCACTCGCAAGTCAGAGATAATGGTAAAGATCGGTGACATGAAGAACAAGGCCGCATCTTACACCAACCAGATGAAAGACTTTCAAGGGTTCCTTGAAGACCTGGCAAAGACTGGGAAGGGGGGTATAGATGAAGTGATGAACGCCGATCTGGTGAATGACATAGGATACGCTATCATGTCTGCCGGTGAGAATGGTGTTAAACAGAAAAGCACTGGTATTTATAGTATTGGAGATAGTATTGACATGTGGTATCAAAACGGGATGTTAAACTATACCATATACGATAGAAAGGGTAGGCCGATAGCGTCAGGTTCTCCATCGGAGTTGAAGGCTAAATTATCTGGTAAATTAAAACCTTACGTTGATTTGCAAGGTATGCTGGATGATGGTGCGAAGGCAGTGGGGGATTCAGTGATAAGAAATTTCGTGAGGAACCCTGATGGAACGATAACGAATATAGAGACCAGTAATATAGAGGACATAAGAACACGTGCCGGAGAGGCTTGGGACATGAGGTTCGGCAATAACTATGACAACGACCCGTTCATGCGCAAAGGAATGGTAGAAGGAAGGTGGAACACGCCGAAAGAGGCGAGAGCGTATTACGTTAACGCCGTGGCGATGGCTGCCGATAAGAATGTCAAGAGATCGTTGCAGAAAGACCCGAGCTACCAGGGTTACTGGGGTGGTTCTCGTGACAACCGTTTCATTGAACCGGTCATGGACGCCATCCCCAACGCCTTTAACGGGCATAAGGAGGCTATACAGATGTTCGTCGGGAATAAATCATCAGCCTATATTGATGATAACGGCGTGAACAGGAAGGCTCAACTGAACGACATCACGGCGAAGGGAGACATCACCACGTTCCACTTCCTTGGAGAGGGCAAGAAGAAACAGGGTCGTCCGGTTAATTTCGATCAACCGTTCACGATTAATTTTGATGCTAACGACCCGTCTAGCGTGAAGAGGGCTTACGATATACTGGCTAATTACTACAATTCAGGCGCTCAAACCAAGGAGAAAATCCTTGACATTGACTTGAGAGACTGGTATAATTATAACGTCTCCCCCCGTGTCGAACCGGTAGCGGGGAGGGATGAAAACAAGAACCCGGTTTATAACAGGATGCGCCCGGTTGTTTCCAGGTTGCAAGAGCTAGCGTCCACCACGCTATCATCTCCTGAAAGCTATAAACCCGAGGATTTCGTCAAAAACGTGGAAGATATTATAGCTGGAGCCAAGAGTTCAGGAGTAATATCTATTGAATCAAGAAGGAGTAACGGTGGTTTATGGTCCGGTTACATGGGTAATTATCTAGTGATAAAAGACCCTGCCACTGGAAACGAGATAGCGAAGATCAACCTTAGTACCGCTAAATCTGCCGCCGAGCAATTGAATTCTGCGTTAAACCAGTTGACAGGCATATACACGAGAGGTAGTTATGGCATGGAGACAAACCCGAATTTTTACAGGTACAGGAATAATACCGGTACCATGATCGTACCTAGCGCTCCCAGTGTCAAAAGAGATGTTAACGATTTCGTGAATGGATTAAAATAGATGACCATGAATGACGGAAGAAAAGTTGATAAGTCATTGTACAAGGATATACTCGTGGATATAGCCACGTATCAAGGCATGGACGCTTCTGGAATAACGGACACGGACGTTGACGATATATGGGAGTCAACTGGCGGCGATCCCACTAGATTGATGGAGAAAATATCAATCAATCTCGGCGGTACGGCAGGAGATGTCACCGAGGAAACCATGAATAACTTGTTTGACAAGTATAACGTGGTGGACCCCAATTACGCCAAGTCAATGATGGATTACATGACGGATGATGTCAAGAAAAGTTTACTCCCGGAAGGATACGACGAGAGACAGGAATTCCGCCTTGACACTTCCATACGATCCGTTGAAGACTGGTACAAGTCGAAAGGAGAGCTTACCCCCTTCCAGAAGAACGAGCTGTTTACCGAGAGGGTAACGAGGAAATCAATACAACTGGGAGAGGGGGGAGAGAACGAGTTAAACGAGTACGCAAAGAGAGTGGCTGATAGCGTCGGCATGGTTTATGACCCGGACTCGAAGACGTACGTAGTGCCTAGAGAAGAGTTGGAAAGGTATGGCGTGATGCTAGAAGGTACTTACATGGACCCGAGGGATGCCGATTACCTTGCCCCTGACATAGACCAGATGTACAAGAAATTGAACAAGGTTTCGGCTGAAACGAGCGCCGTGTACGAGGGAACTTCCGGTGAACGTGCCAAGAAGAGAGCGGAAACCGCTAACAAGGCTGTGGCGATAGGTGCCGGGCTACCGGGGGTGGGAGGTATAGCCGCACTAGCCATGTTACAGAAAGAGGGTGCGTTCATGAACGCCGCCCAGCTATTCAATGACATGACGAGAGAGAACCTTGACCTGGCCAAGAAATTAAAAGAGGGAGGGAACCAGTTTTTGAGAGGTGCCAAGGAAGGTATAGTTGATCATTTCTCTGCCATAGCCATGACCATGAGTAACGTGGGAAGAGATAGCAAGATGAAAGAGGTTAACGATAAACTTGGTGACATGTATAACAGGGTGTTACAGGATCATCCAGAGTTGAGACCGAACACCTCTTACCTGTCCTCTGATGGAGAGGTAATCCCCCCCGACACGATGATGGAATCTTCTGTCAAGGAAGCGAAACTTAACGACATGGTGTCTGGTATAGCCATGCAAGAGATGACACCGGAAGAGTTAAACTTGCTAGAATCTTTCTCCGTGAACGCAAGGTCGCTAGAAGTTCTTGGAGAGCAAACTGGACAATGGTTTGACATCGGGAAGATGGCCGGCGAGTCTGTCGGTTTCATGGTCGAGTTCGCCATGTCAGGTGGCGTGACGGGTGGGGTAAGAACGGCTTTAACATCTGGTGCCAGCAAGTTGTTATCAAAAGCGACGGCAACTAATCTTGTTAAAACCATATCTTCCAGTTCTCTAGCCAAGACCGTTTCCGGTGCTGCGTCAAAGGTGGCTAGTACCAAGATAGCGTCAGGTGCCGGGAAGTTATCGTCAAGAGTCGCTAAAAGCGCTTTCGACTCGTCCGTTCAGGTTCTCGCACAACCCACGTTTTATTCTCGTGTTAGTAATGACGTGGCGAACGGTATGCCTGTAAACGAGGCGCTATTTAATAATTACTACGACCTCGTGATCGAGAATTTCACGGAAAGAATTTTCGTGGGGAAAGCTCCAAAAGCTACTGGTGTACGGGGTGGTGGTAACTTGTTAAAGAGAGGATTCGACCAGTTCATGTACCGTGGAGGTTACGCCGGTTACGGACAAAGGGGATTCTCCGGGTGGGTTGCCGGGACGATAGGAGAGATGGGAGAGGAAAAGGTTGGAGACTTGATAAGGGGAGGTTTCACTGCGATAGACAGGGGAGAATCAGGGTATCTAACTAGAGAGATATACAAGCCAGAAGACTTGAACATGGTGTACTCGATAGGGTTAATGTCGCTTGGATTCGGGGCTGTCGGGTTAGGTGTTAACGCCATAAGTAAACAACCCAGCATGGGGAAGACTCTTTACAAGTCTGATTCTTACGGGAAGAAGCTACCTTCCGCCTTGAAGGAGAAGATAGATAACCTAATGAATGACGGTACTTTAACGCTAGAAAGACGTCACGAGGCGATAGCCAACGAGATAAACTCTGCGATAGACGGGTATTATGACGAGGCAACGAAAGGTGGGGAGGTGGTGAAGAAGAGAAAAGACCTTGCCCATGATGCCATAAAATATTTCCAGTACACTTCCATGTACAAGAACATGGAACTGGTTGAAAATTACAACGAGATCATGGATGACAAGAATTTCCAGGCGGAAGGAGACAAGTTCATCCTTGACGGTAAAGAAGTTACCGCCACCGAAAACGTGGTGGAGGAAGGTAAGATAGAGGTGGAGGATGTTGAAGGTAACGTGTCCGTGGTTGACTACGATGCCCTCACCCCCATCCAAGAAAATAATGTTGAACAAGGTAAAATTAAGCAAGATGCCAGCGAAACTAGAGAGGTGCGTTCGGAAGGTGAAGGCACAGAACAGCAAGTCAGGAAAGAAAGTGAACCCGTGGGCGGTGTGTCAGAAGTCGACGGGACTGAAAGTACACTCCAGCAACAAGAAGAGAAAGTAAGCAAGACCCCCCTCCTCGACAAGTTACCGATGAACGAGGCGGTTGACTGGTACTCGAAGAACAAGAATTCCAGTGGTGTTTTCGCCAAGGATATGGCATGGGCGAGGGTTAAAACAAGTGACGCTTACAAGGCGTTATCTAAAGAGGAAAAGAGACAAGCCAACAAGGAATTCAACGAGAATCATGATCTCGTTCTTGGAGATAACTCTCCTTACATAAAGAGGCCCTCTGGCGTTAGTAATATCACTCCAAAAGATAACCTTGGCAGGATCAAGACGAAGGTTAACAGGATAGCGTCTAGCGCTTACACCAAGGGTGCTTCTGACTTGAAGGGGAAGATTCGGCAGGTGCGGGAAGCGATAAAGGGGAGCGAGAAGTTGTTATCTCAATCCCAGTACAAGTCGATAATGTCGAGCTTGTCGAGGGGGATAAATAGCAGGGCGCAATTTGAATCGTTGATCAACAAGATTAACAAGTACGTGACCGATCAACAGGCCAAGTTCGCCGTCGAGGAAAGAGAATCTAACGTCAATAAAGCCAGGTCGAAAGTTAACAAGTCTTCTTTAAGTCAAGAGAGGAAAGAGAAAGTCAACAGGCTTCTTGACATGGACCCTGGAAGTATGTCACAGGAGGACTTGGCCCTTCGTGATGATATAATATCAGACATAATAGAAGGCAGGTTTTCCGAGACTACTGATTACCTTATAGACAGGTACCCGGAGGAAGTTTCTAATGACACGGTCAAGGGATGGAACTTGAATTCCGTGAGAAAATACATATTAAATATAGGTGATCGACTTGACGTGATAAGAGAGAATCTCGTGGATATGCCAACGTTCAACGAGGTTAACAAGTACATGAGGTCGTTAACTAACATACGTAACAAGGTAACAAGGATGGCCTCGGAAGGAGCTATCACGCCGGAAGAAGTTACCATGATCGGGGACATGATTGACGAGTTCATGAATGGTGACATGGGCCTGAATAACGTGTCCAAGAAGGTGAGGGAAGGTATAGAGCAACAAGTGAACATGGAACTTGATGACGCCACGTTGCTACACCCGACTGGTGAAAGTCCCCTCTCCTACATGGTTGACATCATGGACCAGAATCGTTCCAGTATCCCCACCCTAACCAACGCTCAATTATCAAGGATATATAACTCATTGTATAACTTGAACAACGGTTACACCACTAGAGAACTCGCCAAGGCGATGGAAGACTTGATCCGTCATGATGTCAAGGGTAGCATGGAGGGGGAGAACGGTATCGTGGCAAAAGTTAAAAGGGCGGCTGATTCCAGGAAGTTCAAGAAGTTCAGGCAAAACTCCGAGAGACTTAGGGCGGCACTCGGGATTCGTGACTTGAACACGGCAGAGTACCTGTTATGGACGAGGGATGGCACGCCGATATACGATAATATAGTTGCCAAGTACATGGAGCCGGCTACTGTTAGGGCGCACGTGGAACAGGCGAAATTGCTTGGACCTTGGAACGATGCCCTTAACAAGTTCATGAACAAGTACACTATTAACACCCGTGGCAGGCTTCATAATTACAACATATTCACGTCAAGGAAAGGTATAAACCTTAGAAACCTCGCCGCCATGCTGATGAAGGAACTTGATTACCAGACCAACACGATAGGAGACACGATCGAAACGGTAGACGTTGGGGAACGGTCATATTTCAAGTACCTGTACGAGAAGGCAGTCAAGGAAACACCAATGGAAGCTGCTGACATGAAGGGTGCGCTCCAATACTACGTCTATCACGAGAGCGGACCCATGCAAGGGGCGGTTGACGTGGAGGCCACGTTGAAAAATCTAGGGAAAGACGAGGTATCCGTTCGTCGTTTGATGGGAGCCGCCCGTCAAGTTCTTGACAACTTGAAAGAGATCAACATGGCCAACGCATCATTCCGTGGGACGAATCCCAAGTTCTACGAGTCAAATTATTTCCCGTCAAGAGTCAGGGGTGGGAGAATGGATTTAAGCTCGATAGATGCCCTCGAACAGATGACGAAGGATAATTACAACGGTAACATCCCCTCCCCCACGGCAGTACACGCTCGTAGGGGTGGAATACATTCTATTGATTACAACCTCGCTAACGTCATAACTAAAACCGTGGAAGAGGCAACGCTAGACTTCTACGTGGTGCATCCTTACAATGGCGTGGTTAACGCTTTCAATGACGAGATAAGGGGGAAGGAGTTGAGAGATAAGCCTGATGCTAGGATGATCCTTCAAGAATGGCTCCGTACCATAAAGAACAGGGTGGTGAGCGCTTATCATCTTGATAACCTGAACAACGGGATGGGTAACATGTGGAACAAGTTGAATCAAGAGATAACTAGCGCCGCACGTGTTACCTTGCTTGTTAACGTCCCCAAGATGGCTACCGAGATGGTAACCAACATCGGTGGTGCTATCATAAGTGATGGTATTAGCGTCAACCCGGTAACAATGATAAAGAACGTGTTCCAGTTAAGAAACATGAGGGACGCTTTCGAGTACTACGGTTTACCGGAAACTTCTACCGTTTCCAAGTTGAGCGAGTTGACACGAGAGTCTTACGGTAAGAAGAAGAGCCTGAACGAGAAAGCTGTTGACTACTGGATCAGAACCCCGGATATAATAACCTCGTCCAACATGTACATGAGGATATTTAACAAGAGGTTCAAGGAGTTAAACGGCGAGGACTGGGACGGTGACAAGTGGCAAGCTGATGTTAAATACAGGAAGGCAACGAGAGAGGCGTTTAGGGTGGCACATCTTGATGCCGTGAAGAGAACGCAGGAATCTTTCTCCACGATATTACCTGTATCGCAGGCTCACGAGACGAGGGCGCTACCATTCTGGGTGTCTAATATTATAGGAATCGGGAAGAAAAACATATCAAGGGAAAGTATTAACGGTAGATGGATAGGATTCATGTTATCATTCGCCATAAAAGAGGTAGAGATGATGGGTATAGGTTGGAGGAAAATGATAGCGGGAGCAAAGGATGGCAACGCCAAGTTATTTAATGACGGGTTCACCATGCTAGTTAGCCGGTTAGTACGAAGTCAAGGATACAATATCACCAAGCCAGCAATATCAACGTACATGGGATACTTGCTCGCCACGGGTGGGGATGGAGACGAGGAGGAAGTGGCAAACCAGATAGTGGACAAGATGTTGAGAAACGGTAGCACGGGATTGGCTGGAATGTTCTTCGGTAGGTACTCGATGGCGGCTAACCTGGCACACTCGTTCTTCTTGGGGGCGGCAAAATACTCAATGAACGAGGGGTATATAGATTCTGAAACTTACGACTTGATCGAGAGAGGATCGGGATACATCAGCTACGCAAGAGGACAGACTCCACTAAGCATGAACGGTTTCCAGTTAATACAAGAGATTCTTCCGGCTATCGGTATATTCGTGAATACTATTGGTAACAACATAGGGAACATGGCGGATATATACCAGAGGGCGCAAGATAACGAACCGTTATCCGAGAGTCAACAGGATGCCGTTCGGATGGCTGCGGACTTTTTCGAGTTGATGACTTTCATTATCCCGAACGTGTTAACGGCTAACGTCAGAACCGCTCTAAGAGACGAGGCGTCATTCCTTAGAAGACAGGATGCTGATGACAAGAGATGGAATGACACGGGTAACGCTTTCAAGTCCAACGGGCTTGCATGGTAACTATTTATTACGTACATTTATAACGAAAAATAGAAGCTTATGGCTAGAAACACGAAAACGACATCAGTTCGCAGACCCATAATGAGGCCGGCAACTGCGATGAGAAAAGTAACATGGGATGGTAAACCTAGAAGAAGTAGTAAAAAGAAATGAAAGCTACCGTTAGATTAATAAAACTAGCTCCGATACTATTGAATATCTATATAGTTCTGGTGTTATTTCTATCAGCTCTAAATATAGAAGTAGTTTCTTTTGATTACGTGTTAGGACATTCTATGTACGTTGACATGATGCTATGGCATTTGTCGAAACGATTTAAATTTTGTTCATGGTACAGGGTATTAATAATCAACTTGTTAATACAATGTACCCTACAATTAATTGACGTGCTTACAAATTGCACGATTGAGTTCTGGACAATATTGACTATCGCCTCGGTATCCGCTGTAACATCTGCCATAGTTTCAACCATTTTATATTTCAAACATGGCTGTTGTAAAATTGACGAATCTAAGTAGATTGTTCAGGCACTTCGCCGACATGATTGATAATGGTTATTGTGACAACATCACCGAGGATGATATAGATGCAATGACCGAGGTACTTAAACCATACCTCAACGTTAAAGTAAATTATGAGCAAGCGAAGAAGATCACTGGTAAGACTGACAGTGCGTTTAACAGTAAAATATCAAGATGTGGACTCAAGCCAACGAAAGAAAGGCTTTATCGCTACATTGACATGCTTAAAATCAAACACAAGAAAGTTTGAATGGTTAGTTAGTTTCATATTGGTAATTATCAAGTATGCCCACCCCCTCCAAGGGTGGGTATCTTTTTTATTTCCCGATATGTAAATTTACATGGCGGCTGATTATCAGGCGAAACGGTTTTACCCGCTTCGGGAAGGGTATCGTGAATTGATACATCCTTACCTGCCGTCGGGATAACCGACGTTAGGTACCTGACCTCAGGATTACTGAGGGGAGGTGCCTTGTGTTTCGCTAGGTACCTGACATTATTGGTGGGGAGGGGAGGTGTACCCTGAAACTGGGTATACCGTGAAATGCAGTATACCTACACTGTTTTAACTAATTTTATCTTTTGCTGATTATCAATGAGTTACGATAACTTCTCGTTAACATGGTTTTATAAAACTATGTATTACAGGTAATTACTCACTATAAAATAATATCATTATTATTTGTAATATTTGATTTATCTTATTATATTTGCAGAGGAATTTAAAAATACGAGTATGAAAACTAATGTAACTTTATTTTCAACAGACAGGAATCTGTATGGTGTTGTCATAAGGCAAGACACGAAGAATAGTTTCCTGTCTTTAACAGATTTGCAGGAGGCATACACGGTGGCTAGGTTAGAAAAGAAGTGGCCAGACCGAAAAATCGCTAATATACTAGCGTATGAAGAAAATGCGGAAAGGATTTTCTACATCCTTCATAAACAAAAGATGGATGGGGGGATGGATTATCACCAATTCATGTCCGCAGTGAAAGAATCATCATTGGTTCAGGTTTTAAAGAAATGTGGCGCATACAAGGTGAAGGGGGCTAGAGAGAACAAGGTCACGATGTGTAATCCTTATATTTGGGTATTGATTGCTATGGAATTAAATCCAGAGTTATATGGAGAGGTAGTTTCATGGTTGACTGACAGGTTAATTATTAATAGGATAGAGGTAGGAAATGCTTACAACACTCTTTCTCGTGCAGCAAGTAGGTTCGAGGATGTAGATTATTCAAAAATAGCTAAAGCATTAAATTATATAGTCTTTGGTAGGCATGAGACATTGCTTAGGAATAATGCAACTAAAGAACAGCTCGAAGAGCTTAAAGATTTACAGACCAAACTAGCATTTGCAATTGATATGGGATATATCAACTCATATTCCGAATTAAGGAAAGAGATGCTTAAAATGTACGATGCTAAATATGGAACTTATTTCGCAACATCTAAAATTAAATAATTATGGCACGAAAAGTATTTTTAGAATTAGACGAGAAAATTATTATTGAATGGGGAGATGCTCCCCTCCCACCAGTAGGGAAAAGTATCATGTACAAGGGTAATGAATATATTGTTCGTGATATTGAGTTCGGTATTGAAGAAGAAGATAACAATGGATGTATCTGTCATACAATAGAATGTAAAATAGTTTGCTATTAAATCACAAATAACATGGAAACATACAAAGTATTTATAGATTATGTAGAAGGTCCGGGAGAAGTTGAATGGAATTGCCCTCATATCCCCCTCCCCCGCCACATCGTGTCATACAAGGATAAACTGTACATGATAGATGGAACGACATTTATCATGCACGATGATGGTTTTATCAAGGTAATAATAATAGCTCATTTAATAGGTAGTACAAATGAAAGCGTTGACGATTAAACAACCGTGGGCATCGTTGATAGTTCACGGGATTAAAGACATAGAGAACCGGACGTGGAGAACGGATTATCGTGGCCCGTTATTGATCCACGCATCCAAGACGATATACGGTGGCAACCTGAAAGGGTTTCTTAATAAAGAACAGTTGGAAGCGGTAGGAGAAGGGTACGATGAAGTGGCGAGAGAGCAATTGACTCACGTGGGAGCTATCATCGGGAGGGTTGATCTCGTTGATTGCGTGGTAGACCACGAGTCGGTGTGGGCAGAACATGATGAAGACTTCTTGAACGAGGTTGCCCCCCTCTACCCGTGCAGGCCGAAGCGTACCGTGTACAACTGGGTACTGGCTAACCCGGTCCAGTTTATTAAACCCATCCCCTGCCCCGGGAAGTTATCTCTATGGGATTACGATTTGATCAACAGGATAGACGGGGAGACACGCCCGGTTTGTAATTGTAGTATTAACAGGAATGAGAATGAACACGTTATCAGGCTCGCCGATCGTTTCGAGTGCAGGTTCTGTGGAGGGGAATGGTACAAATGAAAAAGTTTGAATACAAGAGGATGTATCGTGAAGTTGGCGATAGAGAACTGGCGATGATAGGAGAAGCGGGGTGGGAGCTGGTGGCTGTCGAGCCAGCAAAGTCTGACATCCCTCCCACCCTGTGGTTCAAGAGAGAGAAAGAATCATATATAAGTAAAAAAGAATTAAATGGTAAAATATCAAGACGAGATAGTTAGAAACATGAAACAACGGGTAAGAACCCCGGAGTTTCTTAACAGGGTGATCAAGGTGTATGACTTCACCACCCTGTTTTCAAGGTTAATGATGTACAAGAGAGCCAAGAGTTCACTGGTACAACCGAAGAAGGAGGGGGAGGAAGAGACGATGTACAACATGTATAATTCCATGTTCATAAGGATCAAGAAAAAGAACAAGTTTAACGACAAGAAGATGGCAAGGATATTGAAGAGATTCTACAACATATCCCCCACCTCCACCGTCGAGGTGATGCACACCTGCATGGAGTACCTGTCATCCCTTGACGGTACAATACCTAGAGTTGGATAGCTGACATCAACAATTCACGTGTCGAGTCGTTGTTCAGGATGTTCAATCCCTCACCCCCAACACCACCACGGTTTCCGAACAGCCCGTTACCGTTGCCACCCCATCCCATCAGGATGAATAATAACAAGATAGCGAAGAAGTCGTTACCTCCGAAACCGTCACGGTTACGATCACCTAGCATGGCCAGGATTCCCGGGTCGATACCCTTGTTGTTGTTCATCAGCGCCGGTAAGATGGCGGTGAGATCAGCCTTGGAACCACCACCGCAACCGCAGCCAGGTTCCCCGAACATGAAAATCTTTTCACTTCCCATAAAAATGAGTTTTTGGTTAAACGAATATTTTATCCCCATAAAGTTACGGGAAGGCGTGTAGGGGTTCAATCACTTTGCATTTTAAACGAAAACACCTGGCTATCAAGTAACCAGGTGCAACAAATTAACAATTTACTACTATCTAACTTTATTTCTCGTTTATGAATTCCTCTATTTTATTGAAGTATTGATCAACGTATTTCCTCTTGTCCAGGTTCTCCTCGAACCCAAGGTAACGGGAACGCAATCAGCCAGTTGTCAACTCAACTAGGATGCTCTATCGGTCAAGTTCAGGAAGGTATCAACACCTTGAACATGAGCTTGTGCAACGTGGGCAACCAGGTTGGTATGAGCGGGCAACAGATCATCAACGCAATTCAATCTGGAAACTGCACGTTGGCAAACCAGATCGCTTCATGTTGCTGCGATGTCCGGACCGCTATCGAGCGTCAAGGATTCGAGAACCAGTTAGCAACTGTTAACCAGACTAACACGTTGCAAAACAGTGCAAACACTCAATTCAACATCCTAGGAGCCAAGATTGATGCCCAGACTCAAATCATCAATGACAAGTTCTGTCAACTTGAAATGCGTGAGATGCAGTCAAAAATTGATGCGTTGCGTCAAGAGAACAGTAACTTGGCATTGGCCGCTTCGCAGCAAGCACAAACGGCTAATATCGTTAGCCAGTTGAAGGCACCGTGTCCAGTTCCCAGCTACATAGTGCCGAATCCAAATTGTTGCTATTCAGCACCTTACGGATATGGATACCCGTATGGGGCGGCTTATAACAACGATGGATGTGGTTGTGGTTGCTAATCATGATCGATTGAACTAGAGTTCTTTGACTTGTTGATAAGATTTTCGTAATCGGATAAGAAGTACCATTTGTATCCTTTGTGGTGAGGTCTTTCTCCCCTACATACCGCAGACACTTTGCTTTCGCAAAACCCATCATCTTTTGCTGATCTACACGATTTGTAAAATTTGATTTCTTCGGCATTTTTGGGATTAATCCTAATTACAACTTTAGAATTTATTTCTTTTAATTTTGGATGGTTTTTCTTTGAAATGGAATTTCTCACCCTAGTAATAGGATTATTTTGGTTCATACGTCTTGTACACCATCTTAGATTAGATATTTTATTGTTCAATTTATCGCAATCTATATGGTCTACTTCTGGATATTCATGTTCATTTGGAATAAATGATATAGCCACTAATCTATGTATATAGAATTTTTGTTCTTTATTATTTTTCCATAATCTAACCATTCTATATCCAGAACTAACGGCACAAGGTGCTACTACATGTGGTTGTTGGTATCTAGTACCTAGATTGTTAGTTATTGATCTACCTAGAGATATTACTTTACCTAAACTAGATACCATGTAGTAACCTTCATACCCGGTTATATCCTTCCATATTTCACCTTCCAAGGTGATACTTTTTAAAAACTCGTCATTAGTCATTTTATCTGTTTTAAAGTGACTCTGGCAGTAAAAAAAAGAATGGGAAGGAGGCCAGAAAACTCCTTATCAACAAGTTAATTACTCTTGTCTATCCCAGCACAAATGTAACAATTATTTTTAAAACTAGATTATGTACCCGATGAATTATTATTACGGACCTTATTTTAGAAGACCAGTACAGAGACTGGATCAAGGAGGAATTCCGGCGATAAGAAGTGTCGCCGTGACAACCGACACTACAAACAGTGAGGTTATTTATAACATCAGTCCGTGCCAGTTCCGCTCTTTACCTAGAACTGGGATCATGTTATTGAATATCGTACATTCTCCCGCATCTGGATCGGATAGTTACGCAGTTTCGATAGCTACTACCGCAACGAACAGCACCACCACCACGACGTCGAAGACACCGTTGATTAACGGTTCCGGTAACCAGATGATCTCAAGCGAGATCACTCAAGGAAACCGTTACCTCATATTCTACGACAAGTGTACTGGCGTGTTCCAGACGATTAATCACATAGTGCCGCCCACTGCTGCAACGGATAGCCAGAGCGAGTAATTGAACAGTAAATTTTAAAACAATGCAATTCAAGGATTTACAGAAATCGTATCAAGTCTACATCCTGTACAAGGGAGAGAAGATTAGACACAAGATGGGGACGGTGGTAAGCATCGCCAACCCTAGGTTCCAACCGTTACAGCCGGGGCAGTTATCTTACCAGCAACCGCAGGACAAGATAGTAGACCTGGAAGTATCGGTAGATGGAGTCAGTTCAACGTTCGTGGTGAGGGAGAACATGACGGTGGAGGTTAGAAATGACATCACCATATCGTGTGACAGGGACCCGATCCTGAACGAGATCAACGCCATCATGAGGAACAGTAACGACATTCTTAACAGCGTGGAGAAACACAAGTCCATACTGGAAGATTGCGAGAACATAGTCAAGGATTTGAACCCGGTACTCGCCGTTGACAAGAGTAGAGACGAGAAGATCGCCAACCTTGAGGCGACGGTGGGGAAGATAAACGGGAGTATAGAGGACTTGAAGGAACTTATACTTGGATTGAACAAAAAAGAATAGACATGGTAAGAATAATTGGTTTCAATAGAGACGGTTACAACAAGGACATCCAGGAAGAAGAGTACCGGAGACGCCAGAGAGAGGACCGTAAACGCCAGATGATGGAAGAAGAAGAGCGTGAGAGACGTCACAGACGCCGTGATCGTGACGATTACGACGATTACGATGACGATGATGATGAAGAGTACGAGCGTCGCAGACGTCGTCGTGAAGAAGACTACGATGATTATGACGACGAGGATAGACCCCGTAGACGTCATAGAGATGATGATGATGAAGAGATGGATTTTACCCGCCCCGAGAACCGAAGACGTGATCGTTACGATGATGATGACGAACCCGTTATGCGTCGTGGTAGGAGAAGACGGAGAATGTGATGGGACGGGATCGTTATTATTTCAGCAGTAGACCGTTCGAGAGCTACCTTGACGAGCATGGGCCTCACTTCTCCAAGAAACTGTGCGAGTACGCGGTTGGCAACATGGAGAACGCCGATGGATCGAAACACAGGTACTCGAAAGAGGAAGTCAAGGAACTTCTGAAAAGGAACGGGGTGACGGTGAAGAAGGCGAGCGAGTACGATTGTTGCTTCGTGGCTAACATGGCTTACGCCGACTTTTTCCCGGAGCCGTTGCGTAACGAGTTCGATATAGCGATGTACGTGAAGAAGTACATCGACGACCCGGACGGTTACGAGGGAATAGCTTTCTCACGGTATCTTGCCGACTTGAAGAGAACCGGCACTTATATCGACTGGGAAGAGATGATTTAAAAAAACAAGACCTATGGACAAGATCATGTATTTAATAGAGCTACTCGATGACGAGTGCAATTTTTACACCTGTCAAGCGGTGGTTGTAAGACTTAGAGATATGGTTTGCGAATGGGTCAGTTAAGCGAGAGAAAGGAGTGGTTAATTCCACTCCTTCTTTTTTCTTGCCAGTTCCTCCTCTTCTTTTTCCACCCTTTTAATTACCATTTCTTGAGAGAAACCTTTCACGAGGAGACTCGTGATAACTGGCAATACTGCCGGGTTCTCCGAGAAATAGGATGCCAGGGAGGTGGCCATATCATGCAGCTTGAAATCCGAGAACACGGATGATCTTAATTCCTGGAATCCATCGTCATCAACGTTCTTCTCGTATGATGTAACGAGTAAATACCCCACCCCCATCTCTTTCAGTTCTTGAACAGATTCCTGTAACTCCTTGATTTTCTTCGCAATTTTTTCTTCTTTTTTCATTTTTACTGTTGTTTCGTGATTAACAGGACCATGAGGTCCCCTATTATGTTGTTTATTATTTCCTTGGCGTCCATCCTCCCCCTCTTGTTGGAGAGGGCCTCTTGCATGGATGCCAGCCTGTCGTTGAACTCTATCATCAGGTTATTGTTCAAATCTATCGATTCTTGTAACCTGTCGATTTTATCTATAAGCTCGTCTTCCCTCATGACCTGAAAGATTGCCCGGTGAACATTACCCTCTTGCAACAAGACTTGACACGCTCTAGCGTTCTCTCGCCGTACCTGTCAACTATCCCCCTGGCGCTAAGGTTGGTGGACACGAGAACGAGGTTACCGTTCTGTTCCGCCCTGTCCATGAGTTCCGGGAAGGCGTGCCTCTCGTTGCCGTAAGTCATGATCCTGGATTCCATTCCCACGTCATCGAGGCAGACGATCTTCTTCTTCAACACGTCATCGAGGTTGTCTCCTATCGAGGTCATCGTGTAGTAGGATGCAACCTTCCCGTGTCTCTCGGCGAGGAGGGGGAATATGTCACGGATGAACACCGTCTTACCCCTCCCGTAAGTCCCGTAGAGGAACAGTCCCCTCCCCTCGTTATCGGATAACCAGCTCGCTATCTCGTCGTACTCGGGTATCCACTTGAAAGAATCCCCTATGAAGTGCGAGTAAGCGTTTTTAAGCCACTTCTCGCTCTCGGGTATAGAAATGTATATCCTCTTCTTGAAAATGGCTCCACGGTTGTAAGAATAGCCTCTAGCGATTAATTCCCTGTCCATGATCAAAACCTCTCGTAAGTGTTGTTCAACGACGGGTAGTAAGGTATCCACACCTTGTCGAGCTTGCCCTTCCAGTTCTTTACCTCTTTCCCGTTGGAATCTATCCACTTCCCCTCCACCTTTCCCTCGTAGGTGTTCCTTATCTTCTTCACGGTCTGGGAGGTACATACTTTCCCCCTCTCATTGAAGTACATGGTTATCTCCTCGTCAGTCGGGATAGTGAACGCTGGCATTCTCTTCTTGCACCCGGTAATCCACCGTCTGAGGTTCTTCTCCACCAGCTCCTCGTTTTCCTCAATCAGTTTCCTCGTCTCTTCCGAAATCATGGTTCAATCGTTTATAGGTTTCACTGAAAGTCTTGTCAGATAACATCAAGGACTCGAACTTGTCGATGGCGTGGTAATAGTATTGCCTCGTCTTGCCCAGTATCTTGCAGGCTAGGTGACGGTTGTCGTAAGTGTCGCCCGATAGCTTGATGAATGCCGTTATAGCACGGAGGGTGGGGAGTTCCGCCCTTCCCCCCGCCATAGCATCCATCGTGGTGGCACCGAAAGCACGGCAACAAGCGTTGAGCAAGTCCATCATCCTGTCGTGCATGGATGGTTGTTTCTCGTTCTCGCCGTACATGATGTCTCCCACGTCTTGCTTGAAGTCATCGAACAGTATCTTGAAGTTCCCTTTCGGGTGTTTCATCACGTCCTTGTACAGCAATTCTATCCTGTCGTCCAGTTCCTTTATCATTTCAACCCGCTTAACTCGTTCAACAAGTTTGAAAACTCTCTAGCGTACATCATAACTATCCTTTCCGGTTGATCTTTCGCCGCTTTTAACCATTCCTGTCCCAGCGTGTCGCACAGCTTGCAGAATAACAGGGTGGCGTTGTTCAAGGCAACGTTGGCGTTGATACCGGCCTCGTTGACCTTTCCTTTCCCGCCCCCTCCACCTCCACCGAAGGATGAAGGAGCCGCCGGGACGATCTTCACCTTGAAGCTGTCCGGCCTGTTCCCCGGTTCTATCGTGTAGTCAACCGTCTCGCCCACCTTGAAGGCGCAGTTGTTCCCTTGTTTCGTCATGTTACCACCCACGTCACCGTTCTCGAAACGGACGGTCCACGTGTGGAATACACCTTGTTTCCCTACCCAGTCTTGTCCTTGAACGACGCTGGTCACTTTTGATTTCTTCTGTTCCATGTTAATACCCGAATGTTAGCTTGTCAATTAACTCTTGTAAATCTTCCGTCATGACTTCTCGTTTAAAAGTTCGACGTATTTCTTGTAGAAGATGCAGTCCTCGCACTCTTGCTCTTCTGAACCGCACCCGCTTATTTCCTTGCTACAAAACGCCTTGAACACCCTCTTGACGTCTTCAACGCTAACGAACTCTTCCATTAGCTTATTTCCCCGTACATGATGCAGTATCCCTGTTCCATCAAGAAAGCGAGACACTTGTGTTCTTCCGGGGTGGGGGTGCCGTCTTTCAACAATACCTTCCTCCCCCTGGCGTTGTAACCTTGTTTCCTTAGGAAGGCCATGCACTTGTACCTTTTCCTCACGGTCTTCTTGTCGACCTTGAGTTTTAAACCTTTTCTTAAACCTCCTGTTTGCATTTGATTAATCTTTAAAACGTTCAACGTGCCTGCCGGACTTGCCAACGAACTTCAAGAGAACCACGGCGTGAAGGTCTTCTTTCGCCTTGAACTTCATCTCCTCCCACGATGATAACGTGACTGGTATCCTTCTCTCCTTCTTCCCGTTGATCTCGATGTACCAGATGTTCTCGTCATCTATCTCCCGGTCTATGGTGTGGTGGTACTTGTTGTAAGTTGACACCGATCGTGGCGTTTCCGGTTTCCTTACACCCGGTCTCTTATATTCTTTTTGTTTCATTGGCTATCTTGCATTTTAACGGGCAGTTGGCGCAAGAAGTCTCGTTGGGGGAAATCTGGTCCCACCCCTGCAACAGTAGGGTGTTGTACACGATCGCCGCCTCCCTGGCGAGGTCCTCGCATAACCCCAGTCTCTCGGCGGTACACTCGAACCTGTAATCTCTCGTGTTCACGATACCGTCCTTGTCCGGCCTCAAGTCAGCCACGATGTAGAACACTTGCGGGTCCTTCATGGCGGCGTTCCACCCGTTGTAGAATAACTCTTGATGTCGCCAGTCATGATACTTCTTGACTTGATGATTCAGCTTAAAGTTACGTATCAGGTGGTGTTGCACCAGCGCCCTCGTCTTGTTAATGAATCTAGGGTCTCCCCAGCAAGACTCGGAACACTTGTCGGGGAAGGAGGGGGAGAAGTACGTGCTATCGATGTTACTGGTGAGGTAAAGTATCAACGATGCCAGCACGCCCTTGTAATTGCACGGGAACACGTCCAGCGTGTCCTCGAACCACACCTTTATGCCGTTGTAATCGTTCACGTAAGATACCAGTGGCATACTTGCGTTCACGTCATTCACGATTGTCCCACCCCTGAACAGCACTGATTTCCAGAATCTCGCCCTCTCCAGTATCCGTAGCTCGTTCGTTGACTTGTCCCCGTTGGCGAGGCGTTTCATCCTGCACGGGCTACCGTCCCCGGTGATCACCGACTCGAAGTAGTCCTTCATCGCCCACACCTCCCTCTCGTCCTGTAATACCAGCGTCTTGTCGAGCAAGCCTCTTATCTTTTTAGGGCAGGCCCTGTGAGTGCTTATGATCTGGTCGTCACACACGTGTATCCCGAACTCCTTGAAGAGTCTTGGTGTCATTATCAACTGTTCCATGTCAATCTTCCTCCTTGCTAAAGAAACCACCGTTCTTTCCTACCAGCTCGTAATAAACGTCAGCCTTGTCACGTCTCTCTGACGCGTTACAGAACGGTACCTTCACGCAACAATGATCGTTGTAACCCGAGATGGAGGGGAAGAATCTCATGTCACACCTCAAGCACTTGTCGATGTGATCTGACTTGTTGTACCTCTTCACCTTGAAGAGTATGCCCTTGCGTTTCAACACGCTCCCCACCGGTACGTGTGAACTCCTGTAAGCGTCCCTTAACACGAAAAACAGGAACACCAGCAGGGCGATGGCTAGAATGATGAATATAGTTATCATGTTTTCCATTTAGGCACTTACGTACAATATTACACTTGTACGTATTGACGCTTCACCGGAACGCTACTTTTTAGGTCAATTTCTTGACGGTCATCCATAGTTGGAACCTCCACGTCCAAACCCCGTTGTGCCAACGGTTTTTTATTAAACAATAAATTCTGTTCTTGTAATCCAAAACGCTTGATGTTACAAGCGGCTAGCAAGTCACGGTCGTTAACCGATCCACAGTTAGGGCATACCCATTCCCTTTCAGAAAGTTTCAGTCCCTTGTAAACGTGTCCGCAAGAACACATTTTAGACGAAGGATCGAACCTTCCTATCCTGATAAACGTTTTACCCTGTCTCTCGCACTTGTATTCAAGCATCTTGAAAACGTAGACCAACCGCAAGCTCCTATCGCCTTGGATAGACGATGATTTCTCATCATCCCCTTCGTGTTTAAATCTTCCACGACGATCGCTTGGTTCTCGCGTACAATTTTAGTGCTTATCTTGTGAAGATAATCCTGCCTGCGGTTGGCTACCTTTTCATGCTGTCTAGCAAGTATCATTCTTGCCCTGTTCCGACGGTTACTTCCCTTCTTCTTCCGTGACAACCGTCTTTGCAGGGTTCTCAATCTCTGTTCAGCATTGATTAAATGTCTCGGGTTCTCGTACGTGTCACCGTTAGAACACACGGCGAAATCTTTTATACCCATGTCAATACCTATCGTGGTATCGAAAGTTACTGGTAATTTTTCAGGTATCTCCTTGCCGTCATCAACAAGCACGCTAACATGGTATTTACCCGAAGGGGTCACGCTAACCGTTACCGATCTAACGTCACCTTCAAACTTCCTGTTGTTACCGTACTTTACCCATCCAATTTTAGGTAGCTTGATCCTTCTCCTTTCTTGATCCACGTGAACCGATAGTATGGCCTTGTATGACTGTCTCGATCTACTCTTCGACTTAAACCTAGGGAACCCTTTCTTCTCCCTGAAAAACCTGGTAAAAGCTGCATCGAGATTCCTCAACGCTTGCTGCAAACACTCGTTGCTTACCTCTATCAACCACGAGTACTGTTCCTCTTTTTTCAATTCGGTTAACATGGCGCATAGCTGCACGTACGATATTCTTCCCTTGTCCTTCATGTACGCTTCTATTCTCTTCTGCAATCCCCAGTTATAGATAAAACGAACGCACCCGAAGCTCTTATTGAAGAACTCCGATTGTTCCCTCGTGGGATGTAGTCGATATTTATAGGCGTTTAACATGATACTAATATACGAACATTTAAACTAAAAACCAGACATTTTAATTTAAAAAAAAATGTAATTTACTATATAGTTGCCTCCATTTATTTTAATTATAATGCAAATATACGTACTTTAATTGACAGGTGGAATGATATAGATAAATACTATGCATTATCTAACGTCATCTATCAAATTGATCTTTATGTGGGATAGCTTGTAGTCGAGAATGTCCCAGGACGCCTGAATATCAGGCTCTTTCTCCATCACCAGTTCTATGTCGTCATGCTTGAACGAGTTCAGGAACATGGTAGCGTGTCTCGCTATGTTGGATATGTAGTTACTTTTCATGACGTAGTGACACTGGAATTGCTCGCTAACGTACTTGCTGAAATCCTCTTCCTTGATCTGGAAGTAGGAGGCCATGCTTATGATCAGCACGAGGAGGGCGAGGGTGGTTGTCTCGTTCGAGTCGTCTATTCTCTTGTCGAAGAACCTCTTGACGGAGTAGAAGAACACCGTGTAATCGTGTTTCATGTCATCGTACAGGTCATCTAGCTGGGTGGTCAGGAAATCCCTGTACTCCCTCCCCACCTCCATGTACCTGTGGTTTATCCACATCCTGATGTTTCTTTTCAGCTCGTTGCAGTGGAACTTGTTTTTCTTCACGTGAAGGCCGCTTTTCTTGACGTGATCTTCCAGTTCCACGATGTAGTTTTCCATGATCTCGGCTAGAAAAGAAGTGAGGGTTAGATTGTAAACCCTCACGTTAATGTCTAGTTTCTCCTCGATCAGGGGGACCTTAATGAATGCCATACCCTGACAGTTGATCCCAGAACATCTCCTTGTACGTGTCGGAGTAAGCGGCGAACCCGTCCCCGGAGAAGTTGTAATGATGATGCAGCTCTGTAACGTGGATTTTCTCCCCCTCCACCGTCACGAACCCGTCAGGGTCACACAGAACGGTTTGGATCGGGGCGTTGCTCTCTTTCGCCTCCTTGAGGGAGATGTAATCCTTGGGCCACACTTTCACCACGTCAAGCCCGTAGATGTCCGTGTTGCCGTTTCTAAGACACAGTACCGTGACGAGGTATCTCTGGTCCATCAAGAAGTTGGTCACGCCGAATTTCTTCTTGCTGACGTTCCAGAACATTATCCCGTCTGAGGTGGGTAGGAGGGTACTCGTTGACAAGTCCCACACCCGGAACATTAATTTTCTCATGATCACTAATTTATAAGTTTAAACTTGATGTAAATGTACGAAATTTTCACTTCCCGTCCATGAGGTCATGCAGGAACTTGCGACCTTTCTCCGTCCACCGGGTCTGTATCTGGGTCCCCTGTTCCCCGTTAGCCATCAGGTAAGGAACTGACACGGTGTGAGTGTACCCGTTGCCTTGGTACTTGGCGTACAGTATCCACGCCCCACCCTGCCTGTATTGAACGCCCATCTTCGCCAGTCTAGCGTTTAACGTCTTGGCCGATAGACCGAACTCCTGCGCCACCTGGGTGGTGGTGTATGAACTCTTCGATGACATCGCCTTGTCGAAATACTCGACCTTGGGGGCGGCCTCTTTTATCTCCTTCTCTTGCAGTTCAGCTATAACACGCAACCTTTCAGCCTTGGCCCTCTCGTCCTTGAGTTGTGTTGCCAGCTTTATCAACAGGTCCGGGTTATCTATCATGGCGTCTATGGTGGGTTGGGTGGCCGTCATCCCGTATCTCATCAACTCGTCTATCCTTTCCGTACACCACAATTTCAAATCGACACTTAACCATTGAGCGAAGTCAAGAGCCAGTATCCTGTTCATCCATGTTCCACCTCCATTTTCGGGACTACCCGGCAAAGTCGTAACTACTTGATTATCACAATTACCATTTTTTCTGGTAATTGCGTTAATTAGCTCATTAGTAGATGATAAGCTAAGGTAATCGTTAGGTCGTTTATTGAAAGGTTTTGCCATCTGCGTGGCATTGATCATCATGTTATCGCCTTCCTTGAAAGCGATCTCGTTTCCATTGTAATTGAAAACAGTCAAATTTTCCATCTTGCATAATTTTAAAATAAACCTACCCCACCTTGGTTGCTTGCAAGATGTCTTTGATAGAAATAATCTTACCAAGATGGGGAGGTATATGTAAATATATATATATTTTTCAGGATTTCAAAGAACATCCGCAAGCGGTGCAAATATAAACCATTTTATCGTTTTATCAAACTTTATCAGTTAAAATCGGTTGTCATACACGCTGCTAACAGTACATACTACGAGAATAGTAAAACCTACGTGTAGACAACCGAGTATATTTAAAACTGCGCTACGTGCTGTTCAAGCCTAAACGCAAAGCCCCGGGGTATTTCTACTTGCCGACACGGCGCAGTTAAAAATTCAAACCAACCCGTTCAGCAAATATTCCGAACGACTGATAATTAATCGTTTAAATATCCCCACCCCTGTTGCTTACAACATGAACTTCAAAAGATATGTTACAGGGGCGGGGAATCAACTTATTTTGCAAGAATGAACGTGGACGGGGAGGGATTCGAACCCTCACGATTTTGCTCGATATGGAAGAATGGACTTTCACCTTGATTTCTATTTATCTCCCGACTTTCGCAAGTTGAGGTTAAGGCCAGGAGGAATGTTAATCGTACCTCCCGCTTTATCGTGAACCTCTTCAACACCTAGCGTCTACCATTTCCGCCACCCGTCCGTGAAAAGGGAGAGGCTGCCACCCCTCCCCTAAACACTCAAAATTTGATACCATGCTTCTGACACAAAGCGTGGATGACCCCCGATCGAACGGGGGAGGGACATTGAACTAAAGAGTTATAAACAAACATAAATTTATGACACAGATGCAAATATAGTGTCCCCTGCCTTCGGCTCATCCTCCAGGTGTCTCACGACAACGCCGGAAACGACTTAAAAACTATGATACAAAAATGCAATATATGAGTCTAACTTTCATTCAAAGTTAATGTTTTTTTACCAATTCAAAGAGCATAGCGATTCTTTACCTTGCATGATACCCACTGCCACCCTAAATCCTTAACATACTCTCTATATATATTACTATACATACTATACTAGATATATACTACTATACTATGTGTAGTATAATAGAAGAGGATGCAAGAAGGGAAGAACGAGAACCAGCATGGTTATGATGAGTCTCATCACTAGAGACCATCGTGGCTTGATCCTGACCCTACCTTGAAAGGGGAGTTAGTATAATAGTCTTTCGACCATGCAAAGGACCAAGTTGTCGTCGTCCGGCATTGCTTGGATTTCCTCGGGATCATCACCTTCAGTTGGAACTTTTGGGCTGGCTTGAGTGATCAAGAGTGATTGCCCGGGGGAGAGGTGGTTCCAAAATAACTCTCGTTACTTCCCTCCTTGCCGGGCATTAAAAAACCCGGCCTTGAACCAAACCCTCATCAAGTACCGGGATTTTCTACTATATGGTTAGTAGGAAAAAAGTTTCTCATGTCATCGTTACTCTATTGGGTTTGGTCTAGTAACAGTGCAAATATACGACTTAATCTTTAAATTCCAACTTTCGTTGCAAGTATTTTTCGTCCTCCCCCACCGCTTTTTCAACTTCTTCCTCGAATTCCTTGATGTCTTTCTTCTTGAGGGTGGGATCGGCAACCCATTCAAGGGCGTAGAATCCCTTGTATTTCGGGTCGTTCACTGGTATTAAATTGTACCTACCCACGTACTCGTTCTTGTCGATGTTATTCATGGAGAACAGCCTGGAAGTGTTCACGTAAGCCGAACCTGACTTGCTCCGTTTTATCTTGAATGAATCGTTATCTTTCACGGTGAACTTGAAATAAAGTCTACCGTCATCTCCCATCCCTATGGTGATGCCGTCACGACCGGGGAAGTAGTCCATCGTGTTCTTGTAAATACTTACCATCCCGTTACGGTATATACCAACGTACAGGTTTGATGGTATGTTCTTTAAAATCTTGATGTTAAGCATGGCTATCTTGTTATTATTGTTTTGTTTTTCAAATCGTTTAAAAGCTCTTCCGTGGTATGGAACAATTCTCCTTCTAACAAGGTTTTAGTATCGGTGAGAAACCAGTATTTAACATCACGTTTCCCATCTGATAAAAACTTCACGTCTATGTTTATATTCTGGATAACATCTTCATGTACACGATTGTCTAGCAAGAATGACACTTTATCCCCCACCCTGAACGGCATCTCTATCATTTCAAAATCAGGGTTATTCTCATTCTTGTCCTCGAATTCAATGTCGAGTATCTCTTCTGGTGTTATCTCCTTGAGATCGCAAGTGGAGAACACGTACATACTGTAATACGGTTTTAAATGCAACATTGATGAATCACCTTCTTCTTTAATTAACTCGAAGAACGGGAATGTGTCGTATTCTTTTACCTTGAATTCCGGTTTCGAGAGGAGGGGGTATATTTTATTGATTATTTCTATCCCCCTCCCCCTCGTGTAAATTTTCGTGTTCGCGAGTTTATCTATCACTTCTTCAACGGTCATCTTTTCCATAGTTATCCGGTATTAAAAATTCAACTTTATTTTTCTCGCATATCTTGACGAAGTTCTCCTCTATCGTGAGGGAGGGGTTTGATAGTTCTAGGTTACTCGCCGTTATCGGCATCCCCCCCACCCTGTACTCGTACCATCCACGTAACAAGGACTTGTACGATGAATCAACGCTGAAATAGGTTCTGGCGATGATACCTGTCCAACCTTCATCAAGTAGCTTCTTGAGTAACAGGTAGTCGTTACTCCAAGTGTACTCGGCCATCTTGTTTAATTCTAATGTTTTCATGATAGTGGCATTTTGTGTATTACTTCTCTATCATACCCCACCTCCATCGCCAGTTTTGCCGTTTCTAAAGTTACTATTTGATCCATGACTATAATGGTTTAGATACTTCACGATAGAAGTCTACCGCATCTTTAATGTATTTATCCAACTCGTTATCTTCTATATCTTCATGTGTATAGATGTCTAATAGCATACTGTAAATATCCTCTGGATCCATGATTACCATTATTATACCTAGAGATATATCAACAGTTTCTTTTGATGGATATTCTTGGATATTATCAATAAATGCCTGTTTAACTTCATTTATCATTCCCATGACTATATTTCTTGTTTAAGTTTCTTTACTTTATTACTGACCGATGCCCCGAAATTGTCGTGGAAGGGGGGCTTGTATATCTCGTCAAATGTCATATCTATTCCTGTTTATCTGTTTCTTCTACTTCAATGAATATCACGGCTGTTTGATCTTTCCTATCTTTCATTACGCATGGACCTACATATTCAATGTGATAATTGTGAAAACAAAAAGAATTCCAAATATCACTGTCAAACATACACCTTTTGCAAGATGTACCCTCCACGCACTTCAACGTCTTTAGCCCAAACTGGAAGGTTTCTCCTACTTTATATTCAGTCTTTTTCATGAGCGTATTTTTTTAAGTTCTTCGATAAGGCTATCAGCACAACTAACTGCATATCGTGCAATTGTTCTTGGCATTGTATGTTTCTCGTGTTCCTTGTATGTTACTTCTGAGCGAGCGAAGTCCACTTCATTTTCATTACTCAAAATGCCATTCATCGCACTTTTTGCAATCTCGTAACGACGTTGTTCCCAGTCTACGTTAAAAGGGGGGGAGGTTCTTGTCTATCTCTTCTAATATTAGTGCCTCAATCGTGACCCACCCACATAAATGATTCTCTTCGATTATATCTTCTATCCTTGATTTAAATTCTTCTTTAGTCATGATTATAAAATTGTTTAACGTGTGATCTAAAACTAGGAGGCATCATGAAATTACAAATATCTTGAAATAGCACGTTGCAAATTTCTGACTTGGAACCATTGCAGAAATCATTAGCAACATTATCCAAGAATTCATCTAACGTGAAATTGGGGTTGGGCATACTTGTATCCATAAACGGATACGGTACCATTTCATTCAATATACGTTTATCCACTCGTTCTATCTTGTCATCTAGTAGCAATAGAAATATCATGTTAGGTGATGTACCTGTGATCGAGTATATCCTAGGAATCCCATCCCCGTAATTTAAAGTGATCTCCATGATGGCATGATACATTTGTATTATCTTCTCACGTTTAGTAGCCTCGTGTACAACTGGATGTAGCATTGAATCGGTATGGTTAATACTAATTGTTACTCCGTTATATTTGTCGTAAATTTCTTTCTTATTCATGATTTATACACTTTGAGTATAGTTAAAAAAGTATACCATCCCACACCAATCACACCTGTGGTTACCGTTGGAATGAGAGACTATGGTGTATTTAACACTACCACAATAAGGGCATACCGGGTATTTATAATTGTTATTCGAACGAATGGAGAATCTTGAAGTCGGGATCATGCCCATTCCAACCTGTATTCCAACCGTGTAATTATCTACCAGCTTCATTATATCGTCAACCTTGAGGCTAGCTGGCAAATCATCTCTTATCACGCTATTTATTTCACGTTCTAGGTCTTCTCTAGTCATAATAATTGTTGTTCTAACGTGTTAATAAAATTCCTGTACCTCTTGCAAGATCGTGGTATTGAAGAACATCTCGGTTTTTCATGACAAATTGACTCGCAAAAAGATATTAATGCCTTGTTTTTTACTTCATCCCTAGCCATATTAATAGCCTCGTGTACCTGATGTTTGGGATAACTATAAAAAGGAACCCCGGTGTTACTCAGGTCATTTTTATCTATAATAAGAAACGGTTTTATAAACTCTTCCGCTTTCATGATTATTTCTGTTTAAAGTGAGCGATTATTTCGGTGGGGGTGGCCTTGTGGAAGTTTTCTAGGTTTATGTCTCTAGGCATGGCAAAATATTGGAAATAGGATAATCCACCTTTATCAGTGTTATCCATGTATATTATCCATTCTTTCCCGTCGGTAAACCATTGATTGTGATTCGTGTCATCTCTCAATGCTGCCAAGGCCATGAGCAAATTTTCATCGTCTTCGCAATCTATGGACTCTAATATGCCTGCCTTTACTTCGTCCTCGAACACGTCTACCACTTCGTCACTAACTGCATGAATACCTTCATATCCAACCATCAAGTATATTGCTGTTTTAGAAGAAGTACAACTACAAACGTGGTATCCTAGTTCTTTCAATTTATCCCTTAATTCGGGAGTGTTTTTCCTTATGAAACAGGGGGTGGTAAACATTATTTTCTTCTTTTAAAGTGATACAATAATTGTTGTGTTACAGGTTCGTTCGTTCCTATCTTGTAACCTGACAGGCATCCGGTGATGGGGGTGACGGCAACCAATTCATACCCCCACTTCCCTTTTTTCTTGGTGATCAAGTCAGCGATGGAATCATGATTTATCCATGCTACTTTATTGTGGTACGTAGTGCCATTAATTGATACTCTATTGTACTTGATGGGCAGTTGTACTATATAACATTCATATTCCCATTCATTGGAGACGAGACCTCCCATCAACAAGAATGAGATTATGATAGCTGCTATTATTTTAATCGTCATATTGAAAATTTTATAAACTCGTTATACGTTATCTTCCCATGTTCAGTGATATAATTCAATACCTTGTCAACTGGAATGTTTACCGGGAGGTCGTGTCCAATCTCGAACACGAACACGAATCCTTCCGGTGGTTGATCACATATCGTGATGTCATCTAATAATTCTTCCTTGTCTCCATCGTACCCGGACAAGTCAATATTGTGCTTGAAATGATCTAGCACTCCATGCAACGCCCAGTCCATGTTATATTTATAGTAAGAAGCACTAATCAATAAATCTTTAGCTATACGCGTGGATAATGGGGTGGTGTCTTTTTTACTCATAGAATTCTTTAAAGTAATCTATCATCTTTTTCATAACATTGTAAGCATCCTCCCCCATCACCTTTGTCGAGTGAAGTTGGGAATGTTTTAGCATTGCTATATTGTGTATGTTCAAGAACATGGTTTGAAACAATTCGATGTACTCTTTCAAGTTTTCTCTTCTAGTAGCGTCAATCTCTGAATCGGCTACGGGGTATATCGGTCCAGCAAGGTCGGACACGATGTCTTGTAGGTCTCTGAATTTCATAGGTCGGATAGGTTTGGGGTTGTTGAATTTTTAACTACTTTTTCTATTTTCTCGGGGGTGGGGAAAGAACTAAAATAGAAATTGTAGTATAATTTAGCGTCATTAACACATATCTTTCGTTGTTCTTCACACACCTTATTCATGAACGATTGTAATGCCTCTTCAAAATATATATCACAAAAGTCCATGATAGATAAATATTCCATGTTCCCACTTTGAGAATCAAAATCAGGGATTAATTGTTTTAATTTCTCCTCGTGGTCGGGGAGGAACTTTTTAATAAAGTCATACTGTGTCATAATCAATGGTTTAATTTTTAGTCACCTTATATATAAGGCGACCAGATGTTTACAATTTGCTTCCGACAATCATGTCGCCAGCAAGCGGGTGGGGTGGGGTGCGTCATCAATAGCCTGTTCCAGCATATCAAGGGAGGGGGGGTTCCTTGTACACGTTCACGGAATTCATGTATTTACACGAGACTTGTCTCATGCATTCAGCTTTCTGTTCCTCGCCATTTCTAAATCGAATGGCATTGTAATTGTTTTCATAAAATTTCAATTATAGGGTATTCAAAATCAACGTCAAAATACATTTTTATATCGTGCGTGTAACACAAGTCCACGAGTTCGGAATACTTCAACTCTATCGTGTACACGAGCGTGGATCGCCCGGGACGGTTCGGGACCTCCTCTATTTTCAGGTCAAGGAGAGGTGGTTTGCATCTCTTGATAGCCTCCATCGCTGTCTCCCTGTCCTCGTCATCTCCCACCTCGTACTCGGTATGGTATGCGTACAGGTAATCGTTCCTTTTACTCGTTACCATGAACTTCTGTGTCTCCATAAGTTTGCAGTTTACGTTTGTGAAATTCTATCATGCACCTCGCCACCCTCTCCTTGTCACCCTTCATGAGGCATCCGAAATCGAAAACCTCTTTCATGATCTCGTTGCAGAGGGCCTCGTCATTCCTTAACTTCCTCCCGTGCGTTTCCATGAACACGCCGAAGGTGAGGCTGGGCTGCACTAGCTCCGTTGTCGTCTTGTATTTTTTCAAGTCCATGCTCACGTGAATGCATCTAGCCTTGCAACCAACCGTTAATTTTTTCTTAATAGTTGACGTGTTCTTGTAACCGTGAGCGTCTAGTAATGATTGCAGCTCCATGAGTTGCGTTATGTTACCTCTTACAGTGTAGATCATAATATCCAGTTATCTCTTAATAAACTATTCATCTTGTAAACGGCTTGATTCAACGTGAACCCCGTTACCCTGAGGGTGGCATCGTACCTCACCTCCCATTCCATCGTGTATTTCAAGAAGTTGATACTCAAGTAACAGGGGTTATCGTACCTGCCACTGTTTGATGTCGAGTACCTTCTTGCCATGTCGCTGTACTCGTCATTAGAATACAGGACAGGTGGTGTTAATTCTACTTGCATATTTCACTCGCTTAATAGTTGACTGAACGTTTTATTCCCGTACACGGTGTCCTCTAGCCTCACCCTCTCGAACATACCCTTGTCCATGAATGAACGGATGTCTTCCGGTTTCCGGGTGGGAGGGAACATACGGAACTTGGCAGGGGGGATGTCATCCTCCATCGTGACAACTACCACCCCGAGACACTTGTAAACATTGAACTTGATAGAGGCGTATAGAACGGCTCTTTTCACCTCGATCAATAGTTTACTCGTGACGTGGGAAGATAGTTGATTGTAGAGCCTGTAAACGGCTTTCTTGTCGAATCCTGTTACCTTCTCGATCACGGGGAGGGGGACCTCTTCCATTTTCAAGGCCACGGCTATTATCTTCTGGCTCCCCTCCACCAGCCGTAGTTCCTTCACGAGGTTGTCAACGTTAATTTCCATCATCTTTCTCTTGTATCTTGTAAACCGTTCTGAGTGACACGTTGAACACGCTGGCGACTATCTTCTTGTCCATGCCAACGGATAGTAACGCCATGATGTCAGCCTCCATGACGGGGGTCACTTGTCGAACTTGTCGTCTCTTAATCCTATCCATCTTAGAAAACGATAAAAGGGTTGGGGGTGTAATCTAATCGTGAGGGTGAGAAACACCACGGTTCCCATGAAACCCAGGATCATCTCTCCCTCGTTCTCGCTGGCGATCCAGAATCCTGCACTGAACAGGAGTCCTCCCCACGAGATCAATCTCGATAACAACATGACGTAATCAATCATTCCCTGTTGGTTTAAGTTGTGATAATTCCGCCCGCAGGCTTTCCACTTGATCGCACCCGTTTTCTTTTTCTTCTGGCTCCATGTTCATGGATTCGAGGTACAAGTTGTAAGCCTCCGGCCATTCTTGTTGTAGCTTTCTAGTTGTTCCTATCGTGTTTAGCGTGCAGTTAATCTTGTTAGTCATCTGCTTGATGTCTTGTTTCACGCTCTTTATTTGGTTCACCATGTCCTCGCATTGCATGGACGCCTTGTCTATCACCATGTCGTTCCCCGAGACGAACTCATCAAGGGTGATGTACTTGTCGCTGTGATCAAGATCCCAGATGTAGATATACCTTGTCGTTTTCACGAAACTACTATTCTCTTTCACGAACGGTAACAATTCTTTCGGTGTTTCGCTATCAATGATTTTAACCATCCTTTCACCGATCTGTTTCTTGATGTCTTCTATTTTATCGTGAAGTGGTCCCAGTAATCTTTCCCGGATATTCTTGATGTCTTGTTGTGATAATCTCTTGTGTCTCATGATGTTATGTTTTTAAATTAGTTTCTTGTATCTTCTTCCCTCCATCATGAAGGTATCTTCAATCTCCATGTCAACCGGGAATAGTAGATGGAGGATGTTGTATTTTATAGCCTCTATCCCGGTGTACAGTTCCCCTCCCTTCAATACCCTAGTTACCTTCCCGTTCTTTCTAACGGTCATGTTATCGAGGCGGGAGGGGGATATTGCCACCACCCAAGCCGAGATAGCGGTAATTATTAAAGAAGTGATCAAGTATTTCATGGTATTCAAGTTTAAATGTTAATGGTCAAGGGTGGGGGAATCGAACCCCGGTAAAGTATCCATACCCCTCGAAATGTGATAGTGAAATTGATCTCTAGCGGTCGGGGGTGGGGTGGATCATCCCCGCCACGGGATGCGAGTTTGTAACGTTAAGGCTCCGTCACCGTCACCCCCTGACCACTGATTTAAATGTACCGTAATCTATATATATTCTATATAGAATCGTTTTGACACGTGCCAGTTAACTATTTATAATAGTTGATCAATCTAGCAGTCTGCCCTAGGCTTGACTACCTAGCCCCGTGTTATCACCCCCACGAGTAAAGTTATACAGGTCAATATAATAGTTCATCGCTATTGATTCACGCTTAACGACCTCCAGTAAACAAAGAACTATAATAGAGAAAGATAATGTAACGGGTTACTGGCGTTGTTCGCCCGGGTGGGGGTGGTAGTCTCAATCTCTATATATACCACCGACCCGGCAACCTCTTCACCCTAGATTCTAACCGTGTCCACCGTTTCACCATCTATATAGATGTTGTCCTGTTAAAATCTTATGCCTTCATTATCTTAAGAACTCTCTCGTTGTTTTGTTGATACAAATGTACGCAAAAGTTCAACACGAACCAAGAGATTCAACGATAAAAGTGTAAGCAAATGTAAACAATACATCGTAACTATATATAATTCAATAATATACATGATAGTTAAATATTGTAAAATATATATCTGTACACTAAAAACAGGGGTAAAACTATAAATTGTAGTTTAACTTTTAACACTAGAATATAACATAGTGTTAAGAATTTAACAGAAATCATGGGAAAAAGCACGTGACAGGGAAGGAGTATAATGCAGGTAACAGGAAAAAGGGGTGGGAAGGGGGGGATAATATAGAGTGATGCAACCGATCACCCCACACCCAAACAAAAGAGGTGACAATATATATAGATAAAACATCAATAGAAGGCGATAGAAACACGATTTTGGGGGAGGGGAATATAATATACTCGAAGGAATACAAGGGCGTTATAATCAATATACGAACGAATTCGCCACGCAATGACGTTGCGCACCGCCCCACGCCAACCATACTATAACTAATAGTTATAGATCAAGTAAAACAAGTATAACTAAAAGTTATAGCATGATAGATGAATTGTAAGGGGGTGGGGATTATAATGGTATATTATAAACGGCTATCGGGGAGGCGGGGAGGGTATTATCCCCACCCTCCACCAAATAACGTTGTATTAATCGCACGGGGTTGAGGTATACTATATATATAAGGTATAAAACCCCACCCCCCCCACCCATCAATTACACCTATATATATATAAGGTATGATTTCTTTTTTGGTGGGGTGGGGGTATGAATTATAGTTATACCATATATATAAGGTATGAAATTTAGTTATCGTGGAACATGATACAAATTTTGATATGTTCCACGTGGAACGTTGTTAAAATTAGTTTAACACACCCCCACCATGATAATAGTGAAACCAGTTTACAGGGGTGGGGAGAGTTCAAACGAAAAGGTAAAAACTTTTGACCCCACACCATTATAATATATAGAGTTTAAGGGGTGGGGGAGGTTTCGGATTTCATGAATGACGTGTTGAGGCGGGGGTATAATGCTCTATACCTATTATGATTGTAATTTTTGATACCCCCCCCACCCTTTCTCTTTCTATATACCCCCCCACCACCCCATTCTTTGCAATATATATCCCCTCCCCATCCTCTATATACTTGTTTGGTTGGGGGTGTGTTATCGTGGAACGTGTATTAAAATATATATATGTTCCACGTGGAACGTTTTGTTAAAATTTATAATGTTCCACGCCATTTTGTTTGGTGCTGGTAAGGGGTCTCGCTGTTTATAGACCCCATCCCGCTCGAAAAAAAGGGGTGTAAATTGAAAAATTGAATAGACGTGGGGGGGGGTGTGGGGGTTTTAATATATATAGTATAATATATAATATATTAATACGTGCGAGAAAAACAAATTTTTGGCTATAAATAATGTTAACAGGTTTGGAGGTGGTGGGAAATGGAAACCCCCTCCTTCCCTTGTAGAATTGGTTGCTTTATCTTGTTAACTATGGTTGGGTTGGAGGGGGTGGTTTTAATATAGATTGATAAAATGCTATTCTCGGGCTATTAATTTTCTAGGTACTTTTCGTGTTACTAGTAAACAGTCATCAACATGTACCATGTCTTTAACGTCCTCTTTAGTTATTCTCGGGGGAGTGTCTCCCTCCCACCCGAGGTATTCCATGTCACCGGCAGATAGCTTGTAATCTCCCAGTGCTTTCTTGACTAGCGAGACTGTATCGTCACATCCTTCTTCCATGATGTAGGCGTTATCGGTAGTTAACGAGGGTACCATGAAGTGAGGCACGGGTTCACCGTTAATGTCCTTGATGTTGAAGAACACGAACATAACGTCGATGGTGTCTTCTTCCATCGCCATGTCTTCTCTCTCATCCTTCTTCAACAGTTCATTATATTTCAAAACAACCTCTATATTGATGATATTTTTACATTTATTGAAATCACCTATCATTCTCGTGTCTTCCGTTATCCCAATCTGGTTAAGGTATCCCCTCCCAACGAAATCGTTATCTCTCAACTTTTCAAGGTACAGTTTTATCGCTTCCACCGGCGTGTCAGCTTGAGCGCCTAACCCTATCTTGCTGTCAAACACGTCCCACGTTTCCTCCCCGATCTGTCTCATGTATACCCACATCCTTATATCATCTATCTCGAACCTTGGCATTTTAATACCACCGGGGGTGAGGTCCATGAAACCGTGTTCTCCCCTGAACCTTAACGCCAGCCCGTCGTGAACGTCCGTGTATTCCACGGTGCCGGTTATACCTTCCATCTCCACCTTCATCCCTGTATAGTCTTTATCTTCACTCGCTGGCTTGATCTTGTAACCGGCATGCACGCCTATTAAATCCTTCACCTCCACATCCGCCCGTGACAGTGATGCAGGGAACTTTATAACATCTGGAATGGGGAGTGGGGTGTAAGGTTCTATTTTCCCAAGTTGTAACTCGTTACTTTTCAAGTATTTATCAACAACTTTCTTGTCATGTTGTAATTCAACATCCTTCAAGAAATCGTTCACCGGGAACACCTTGCTCGTGTTATAGCTCTCTATCTCCCTTCTTATCTCCCCCACCTCTCTCATCAGCTTGTTATACTTGTACAGTTTTTCCGTTAACGTCTTGCCACTCGTCGTTTCTATCTCCCAGTTGTCCTCCCCGTCCATCATGTCAAGCAGTTCTTCCAGTCCCGTTATGAACTTGTCGCCGTTATCGTCTTGTACCAGTACAGTCTTGATACTGCCGCTATCGTATACTTTCGCTTTCATGTCTATCAATTTTAAACGTGTAACGTTAGAACACACTCGTTATCCATCGTGGAGGGGGTCGTTTTATTATCGTAGAACGTGACTAATTGTTTCACGTCGTTCAGTTTTTCCAGTTGAGTGAATAAATCTTGAATCACCACGCTTAACTCGCTTCCCTCTATCACTCCCCCGGGAATGACTATCAAGTAAAATATCGATTCACTGAAAGTTTTAACACTCTTGAACTTGTACACCGGAACTTTCACGGCGTCCGCTTTACCTTCTTTAAAATAATCACCGTTGTACATTAACAGGGATAGCTTGTCTTTTCTCCAGCACGAGAAGAGAAACCCGTCATCATTTTTTAAAGTTACCAGTGACAACTCGTAGTCTACCGGGTAATCGATCCCTGTTACCCATGAAACTGGAACGACGGATATTGTCATGTAGTCGTAATCATCACTGTTACAATTAGCCAGCACGGTCCCTTCCTTGTCGAAGAAGTAGTACATCTTCCTCGAATCGCTGTAAGTCATGTAATCGCATTTCAGGTAGTACCGGAGCATCCATTTACTAGTTTTCACGAGCAACGTTATATCCACCGCCTCGTTCATCCTAGCCATGACGTCAGGGGAAGGGGATGTTACCATTTTCTTGTAAAAATACGTGAAATTACCGTCAACGTCATACCATAACTCTCTATCTATGGTCAATTTACTTTCACTTGAAGTAACGACCTCGTCATGGACGCTCTTCCCGTTGATAAAGTTAACCGGTAAAATAGTTTCCGGTTCCTCCCCCACCATCTCCTTGATGTCTTCCAGTATATCAATGTTCTCTTTCAGGTTGATGATGTAATCTTTAATCTTCCCCGCCATCACGTTGTCGCCTTCCACCTCTATCTCCTTTCCTGAATTTATCATGTAAACGAGGGGGATGACGGACGTTACCATCTTGTTACCCTCTTCATCCTGTAATAGCACCACGTGAGTGCCGTTGTCAATTTCAATAGTCGCTTTTATCATTTCCTTTAATATTAAATAGTTAGTAATACTTTTCCTCTTTCCTGCTTATAATATCATCCCCCACCTTAACGTGCGTGATGGTGGGTACTTCCTCGAAATCCTTCCCGTTACCGGAGAACTGTATCCCTTTTGCTTGTATGTTTGCTCTCGTGCAAGCATAGTGATACTCGTCAAGATGAGTCTTCGGGATGACAACGTAATTATCAGTCGTGTACGCCACGGGTGATTTCATCTCTCGAACGCTCTTCTTTATCATCTCGATGTCCTCTCTCGTCTTGTCAACGACCGATCTGTTCCTTAACACGTCAATCGAGATGAACACGACCATAACTAACGTGCAAACCGATATTGATAGCATCAAGTAAATCATATCTCCCCATCCTTCTCTTTTTTATCGAGTTCGATTTCTGCCTTTAACTTGGCCACGTTATCTATCACCTCCTTGTTAAATCTCTTCACGGCCCCCGCCCAGTTCACGTAAAACCTCATGCCTCTCCTCTCGCTCTTGGGTATCACTTTCATCCAGTCCTCCCCCATGTCCCCTGAATACGTGGGCATCTTCTCTAGCAACATGCAGTACCTCAGGTACCTGTTGTATATTCCCCTGCACTTCACCGTTAGCTCGTACGTCTTTTTCTTGTGCCTCGTTCCACCCCCGCCGTCGAAATCGGTAATCAACCCTTCCTCCTTGAACTTTCTCACCATGTTTCTTGACCCGTCCCTGCCGTACAGGAAGGGTATTTCCCTGAAGTCTTCTATCGACACCACCCTGTCAAGGCTAGCCAGGTAATACACGATGGCAAGTTTCCTGTCATCCATCTTGTGCTGCCTTCTCATGCACTCGTCAATCAAGTACTTGTGCTTGCCGAACGTGCATCCTATCATCGTTCCTTGCAACACCGGACCCCGCTTTCTCTTCCACACGTACTTGTACATCTTGCCGTTATCCTGCATCCTGTAACGGTGGCGGGGAGCCATCCAGCCAAATTCGCTGTCCTGTTGCCACACGGTCGGTCTTCCTAGTCTTTCTACCATAGAATTCTATTTTAAATAGTTAAGTAATTGACTATCGGTTTTAGATTCCACTAGATCGTGATACCTCTTGAATATGGCGTCAAGGTTCCAGTCATCGTACTTTGACAGTATCTGCCTGAGGTACAAGTGAGCTAGGGGGAGGGTGTTTCTGGACGCTAGGTTCCTTAGAACTAGCCTCAACCGGTGACCGTCGGTGAACTGTCTGGCGAAATATTGCTTCACTTCATCGTCACCCTTCATCTCCACCTTGTTGTCTATCATGTATCCCTCTATCTCCTTCTTCACCACCCACAACACTAGGACGACGCTACCGCTCACCTTCTCGTCCTTCAGCATGCCACCGAGGAACACGTCATCACTCTTTTTCATCAAGCTCGACAACCTCCTTATGTTGATGTCGTCGATTCTCTCCGCGTCAGTTGCATCCCTTACATCCTGCATGGACATCAGGAGCGCCATTTCTTCTATTTCAATTCCCATGTCGATAAAATTTAATATTTAACGGAACAAATATATATAAAATACTTGTAAACGTCAAAGTTTTTCCCTATTTTTGTCGAAACAAAAAATCTAGTTGATATGAATAAAGAATTTAAAGTTAAAGACATCTTCCAGCCACAACAAGTGAGCGAGAAATTGAGAAAACAAGAGGTATTATTCACGTGGAACGACGGGCGTTGGGATCATGACGTCGTGATCCAGTTCCTGAACGACCGTATCGACTCCCTCGTGCAATTAAATATAGGTGACACCGTGGAGGTGGGATTCGACGTTGAATCGAGACGGTGGGAGAAGGACGGTGTCGTTCGTTACTTCACGTCATGCACAGGTTGGAACGTGAAGATCGTTGGCAAGAACCCCGCCTTCCTTCAAGATCAGGGACAGTTCTCCCAAGCTAGACAGGAGTTCAGCCAGCAACCGTCAACCCCCCAACCCCAACCCCAGCCGGTTCAACAGCAACAAGGAGGTATAGATAATTTCCCTGACCCTGATGATAATTTACCATTTTAGCAAATGAGTTTTCCGTTTTAGCAAATTATTTATATCTTTGTGGTATAATTTAATTTGCTAAACATGGAAATAACTAAAATTTGTTTTAAATGTGGCTTGGAAAAGCCAATTTCAGAGTTCTACAAGCATCCTCAGATGGCGGATGGACACCTTAACAAGTGCAAGGAGTGTACCAAGAAAGATGTTAAAGACAAGTACGATGAGAACATCAAGAATCCTGACTATGTTGAAAAGGAAAGAGCGAGGGGAAGAGAGAAATATAAGCGGTTAGGATACTACGATGCGTACCAGAAACAAAAATCTGCCAACATGAAACAGGAACAAAAGGGGATGAGTAGGATGCTTAGATCGAGAGGATACGATACTAAAATGAAAGAAGCACATCATTGGAGCTATGATCATTTAAAATCTGTATTCTTGATAGGTAGAAGAGAGCATAAATTGATACACAAGTATCTAGTTAAAGATGAAAACACTAGCATGTTTTACTATAATGGAGAATTGCTTGACACGAAAGAAAAGCACAGGAAAGTGATGGAGATGATATTTGAAAAACATGATGTAAAAAAAGATATAGTAGATATAGACTTGTGATAATCAATAACTTCATTGTTTGTTTTCGTACTTTTTATTTATTTCTTTTTTTAGACATGTAGATTTCCCCTCCCTTTCCCGGGTGGGGTTTTCTATTGTCATTATAATTTTATATATTTGATGTACAATTAAATACATGTATTATGGCATTAAAAAACTTAGAATTCAACGAGACCGGGGACAAGAAGTTCAAGGTTTCATTTTCAACTAGCGGGAAGATTAACGTTTTCCTTGACAGGGTGGATAACTCTGACGTGATGATCTACTTGTACCCGAAGGGGTTTGACCCGGTTCTTTACAAGGTGATCAAGCCGGAGAAAACTGACGTGTTAATAGACATGGAAATACCGGGTGATGGCGAGATTACAGTAGACATCATTTCTAACAGCGAGGTGATCAACGCTTGTTACGTGACGAGCGCCGAGACGTTCGTTTACTCCGTCCCCGCCTCCTCCGTTATTTTCGATGACGGTAAAAGCTTCCAGCAAAAACTGGAGTCTGGAGAGTTGAAAGGGCAGAAGGGAGACAAGGGAGCCACTGGAGCCACCGGGGCGAAGGGAGCTGACGGTAAATCCGTTAAGGCAATCAGCCTCACCGCCGATTCTTCCGGCAAGATCACCGGTGGGAAATGCACGTTGTCTGATAACTCAACGCTTACCATCACCGTTACCACGGCTACCGTTTGATGATTTTTCCCGTTTAAGCCGTTTCTTTACATACTGGAGCCGTGGGGATACCCTCACGGTTTCTATTTCCTCGAAAGTGTTGTAATACATCTTCATGGCTCTCTCGGCCTGTTCCTTGTATTCCCTGTTGGTGGTGCTGGTGTAAACGTCGTAATTCTCCATGATTAATTCTTGAAAAGAGTAGGGGTGGGTCAAAATAACAAATCCCCACCCCTTGAACAACTATTGTTAACAATGAAAACCTTGAAATTTCCCCCTCCAACACCGGTGGCGCGAGGGGGACAATTCACTTACTATAATTCAAAGCAAAGACACGCGAATATATCATTTTATCTTGAATTCTTCTATCTTCTCGACTATTTTCCTGTATATAAATTCCAACAGGTAAGCGTAAGCCTCCTCCGATTCCTTAACGAGTGACATACCCCTGCTCCTGAGTAGAATGCTAGTCACGTGGAATACCTCGTGAACCAGTATCCCTTTGTATTCAGGGGTGGTGGGGGAGTGAAGTAATCTAATGAACAAGGCGTTGTTACTTAACAAACCGGTAGTACCTTGCGATCCATTCTCGCAAGAAGACTTGATAAACTCGATGTCATCCTCGCTCACGTTCTTGTTCTCTAGCCATTTTATCGCCCCCTCAATATCTCCCACCACCACGAGCAAATCAGTGGAGTACAGTTCTATCTCCACGATGAAGTAATTTATCTTTTCTTTTTTCATGCTAGTCATCCACGTCTAGTTCTTCCCGTTCCATGCCCGGGTGTTGTTTACAACTGTAAAATCTATCCCTGTCCTCGAAGAAAGCCTCGATCGGGTCGGAGGGGAGGGGACAGCAAGTGATCCTGTTACATGATCTCTCGTTATACCTCTGTATTTTCGGTTTTCTTCTCTCCCTCTCAAGGTGCATGATGTAAGCATCATATAGGTATGCTATTACCTCTTCTCCTGTTGCCATATCGTTAGTTTTAAATGTCCCATAATACTGGTGGAAGCCATATCATACCGTCTTCTTTTTTCTTGTACAGTCTCTGGAATAACACCTTGCCACTACCGTAAATCTTCCAGTACTCTTCAACCTGTTCCATGAAGTCTCTTGAATTATCAATCACCCCCACCACCTTCTTCCTGTGTATAACTATCGTTCTATCCACGCCGTACTTTTCAATCAACTCGTCATGATGTTTCCACATCCATTCGAATCCCCCTCTCACGTCAGGGTCATCATTCAACCTTTTATTGAAATTGCTTACCTTTGTTGCCATTCCACGTAATGACTTCTCGATCCATTTCAGGATTATAGTTATTATTTTCTTCATTCCAAGAATATATTTTTAATTATCCATTTCCTAGCCCCCCTCACCCACTCGTGGTCCTCTATCACGAACAACTTATCCGCCATCGGGTAAACGTCTATCTCTCCCCACCTATCATCAACGAACTTGAACATGGTGGAGCGATTACAGGCTCTCACGTCGTAAGCGTCGAGGGAGGGGAGTATCTCTCTTCTGAACCTCACCATCCTTTTCAGCCTTGCAGCCTTGCTATCTTGCTTGACCTTCTCCATCTTGAACATCGTCTCTATTCTTCGTTTATCCATCTCGTGTAAGGACATACCTCCGACTTTTTCTTCCCCATGCTAGCTAACACTCACCGCTTTCTTTACAGGGCATCCTCTATAATATATTTACTATATATTAGTAGAGTATTAGTAATATAAATGTTACTAATATACTACAATTAGATGAACTTTACAAGTGATATACATGAAGTATCTAGTGTAGTAGATGGGAGGAGGCCTCCACGGCGAGCATTAAATAACAAGAAGAATACGCAAGGGTGGGCGGGAACGTTATCGTTCGAGTGACTCCCACTCCCTCTCCATGAAAGCTTCCTGTCTCCCCTCCATAACCTGTGCTATGGATTCCTTGTCAGGAGCGATTCGGCCCGTTGGTGGTCCATGACCTCCACCTTGTACCTTTCGGCATGGGTTACTCGTCGTCAAGTCGTACAGACGTAGCGAGATTTCTTTGAACCTTATTCATGAACAGTTTATATTCCAGGCACTCTAGCCTTGGTGAGCGTTTTCGGGTGTCAACCGGGGCGACAGGTCGCTCTGTCTTCAACTGCCGCTATATACCTCTTGTTTAGGGAATCTCTATAAAAAGAGAAATCCTTAACCAGTCACAATCATTTGGGGAGGGTCAGGTTAAGGATAAGCTCTCAAGTATCTATAAAGTGTGTAGAACGCTAAAATCTAAAGTTGCTTGTCTTAGACCACCCTCCCCAGGACGACTATTACATAGCAAGACAAATATACGGTGAAGTTTCGAGAAAACAAAGCGTGAAGGCAAAAAAAAATCACGTGGACGGGGAATTTAGTAGAAGGATACGTTTGTCGTGCGGATTAGAACGGATGTTCTTGGTGTTAAATATTTGTTCTTGGAGATCGTCCACGTGATAATACAAAGGTGATGATTTTATTCTTAGAATCAAAATATTTTTTATATATTTGCCTAAGTATTAAATATAATCACCATGAAGTGCAAAAAACGCAAAGGATGTGGCGGCAAGCCTAAAAAGTAGTTTGACATGAGCGACGAGAAGAAAGAGATACTGTTGGGAGCCAACGCTAGAGAGGTACCCAACTCCATAAAGTTCCCCACGGGGATGAAAGAGAACCCCTCCCCGTCACTGGCTGACTTCCTGATGACGCAGAGGGCCGACAACCTCGGTGGTGACCCCGAAACCATAACGCTAGAGACTCTAGGCAAGTTGCTGGGAGTGGGGGAAGGTAGCGGTAACCCGTCCACCGATCCCATATTCAACACGTTGACGGTTTCGAAGTGGCTCAAGGTTGGTGAATCTATCACGATTAACGATCTTATATTCAGGATATTCCGTGACGGTCTAAAGACTTACATACGTGCCGAGGACCTCAAGAACCCGGAGGCGGAGATATGGATTGACCTCTACGCCGGCGCTTTCACGAGACTTGTAGCGACTCATTACGACACCCCCGGGTGGCAGCAAGGGATCGCCGGTGGATCGTTATGGAACGACGAGACCGGTAACTCTCACCTTGAAGTTGACTACGCTTACATACGGAAGAAGGCCACGTTCGTTAACCTCGTGATACAGCAACTGACGGCACAGGCCGGGCAGGTTATCATCACCCCCACCAACATGAAGATCGGGAAGGTTGAAGAGCTGGATCAAGGTTACAAGTGTTACGCCGAGGATGGTGAACTTAACACGTTCATCGTTTACGACCAGGCTAGATGCCAGAAGTTCACGCTAGAGTACCAGAAGTACTACTGGCGTCTCGTTATAGCCGTTGGCGCCGATTACTGTATATTATCGAAGACCGATCAAGACGGTAACGGTGACGTCCCGGAGGCCGGTGACGAGATCGTGTTGTTCGGGCATAGGGACGACAAGAACAAGCCGAGACAATCCGCTATCATGCTGGATGCCGCCTCTGACCAGGCTCCAGCAATATCCATATACATGGGTATCAACTCCTACGACCTCACGGGTAAAAGGGTGGGGGTGTTCGGGAGAGACCCGCTAGACGCCGCCGCCGCCGGTATATTCGTGCAGAACGGTCGTTTCGAGAACATCATGATAGGTCCAGGATGTACCGGTCTTGACAACTTCGCCGAGTACGACAAGCTGGTTAACGATATAAACAAGGCGGTGTCCAAGAGCGTTGACATCATGCCAGACCCCTCCCCCGCCTTCATGACCGACAAGGACGGTAACACGACCCCTGACGAGATCACGATACGGGTGTCGGAGAACAACTTCAACTCCGATCTCGGTGGTTACCGCAGGTGGTACTACCTTTCAAGCGACGGTTTCAAGGAGATAGAGGGCGAGAGCCAGAAGATACTCGTCATCACCCCCGACAAGGAGTGGTGGGATAACAAGAGTACGCTATCCGTCATGTACGAGGTGGAGATGGACGGGGAGAAGTACTCCGACGTGGCGTCTCTTATCAAGGTGTCTGACGGTATCAACGGGGCCGGAGGTTACATCGCCGTGCTGGATAACCCGTACGTGGGTATAGCGTCCGATTACAACGGGCAGATCAAGGACGGCCAGCTCGGCGAGAACGGGCGTGCCAAGACGGGTGTCGTGGCTTACGCCGGTACGACTTTACTGTCTCCCAACCCTAACCCGGGGAAAGGACAGTACAAGTTATCCATAAAGAAGGTGTCCGGTTGCACCGCCGCCCTCACGCAGGCGGGTGGCGAGATGTACATACTTGACATGTTCCAGGACATGGCGTCGGTGACCCTCACCGTCAACTTCGAGGGAGCGGGCGTGACTATGGACCTCGTTTTCAATTGCAGCAAGACTTTCGACGGCGCTTTAAGCTCCGAGGAGATAAAAGGTGAACCGGGAGAGGCGGCTTACTCGCTAGACCTCGATAACGACGTCTGCATAGTTTCCACCCAGCCGGACGGTAGCGGTGGTTACTGGGGCGATAACGCCAAGACGACCGCTATGGTCACGAAGGGGGGAAAGGACATCAGCTCCAAGTACAACTTCTCGACCGAGGCCAACCCTGACACGATAGATTACCTCGCCACCAACAACGGGAAGACCGTGCAGGTGAAGGGCATGGAAGAGGATGACGGTTTCATCCTGTTCACCTGCATGCCCAAGAACACCATGGACCCGGACACGATAAACGCCCCCACCTTGCAGAAGAGGTTCAACATCTCGAAGAACAAGCAAGGGGAACAGGGACAACGTGGACCGGGAGGTTACGTGTGGATCGTTTACGCCGACGACGAGGTCGGGACGGGCATATCGCTCACCCCGGAAGGCAAGAAATACATAGGGCTGGCGCACGACAAGGAGACGCCGAACCCCCCGATGCCGCTTAACCCGGCGGATTACAACTTCTCGCTGCTCACGGGGGAGGGAGTACCTGGACCCCCGGGAAGTGACCGTTTCATCTGGATCAAGTTCTCCACCACCCACCCGATCACTGACCTCTCGCAGGTTACCAACGACGGCTCGGCGGAAGGGCTTCGATTCATAGGTTTCTCTTACAATCAAGTGAACCAGGAGGAAGACACCTTCCCCCCGGGAGAGGAACAGGCCATAGACGTGGCTTACTACAACAGGGAGTACGAGTGGTCAGAGTACAGGGGGAAGGACGGTATCGGGTTGCAGGTACAGTATTCAAAAGATGGAAAATCTAACTGGCACTACCCGTTCCGTGTGGATGACGTGTTCATGAGACAGAAGATGGACGACGGTGTCACCTGGTCAGACCCCATGAGGATCGTGGGGGAGGCAGGGCAGGACGGGACCTACGTTGACTACCAGTTCGCCAAGAATACATCGATGGAGACACCCCCTACATCGGGATGGCAAGACGCCCCTCCCAAGACTAGCGGTAACGAGTTCCTGTGGATGAGAAAGGGAACGGTTGAACCTCCCGCCACGGAAGTACCGGCTGACGGGTGGAGTACCCCTGTCGTGCTTACAGGGCCGTCAGGAGCCTCTTACTGGATCGTGCCAGATACCAGGTTCATCAACATGCTGAACGGGTCTCCTAATCCCCCTAAAGTGCGTTTCACGGCTAAACGTGGATCGGTAGCCGACGGGGTGACGGGGTGGTCGCTCGGTTACTGGCGAACCGCTTACTCTAAAGATAATCAAAAGACCTGGACCACGATAAAATCGTGGACTTCACAGGTACCTTACATAGACGTTGACATCGACCCGTCGTGGACGAACCTCAGGGCGGAGCTTTACTTCGATCAAGGCTTCGTTAACATCTGCGACAGCGAGGTCGTGTTGATACAGGACGTTTCCGGGATACCGGGAGAGTCCAACTACGTTATAGACCTTGACAACGAGGTGGGTTCCACGAACACCTACTCCGACGGTAGCGGTGGTTACTACGGTAACAACATGCTGACGAGGTTACGGGTGTTCTACGGGACCGAGAACGTGACGAGTCAAGCCACGGTTACCGTGTCCGCCGATTCAGGCATCACGTTCACGAGAACCAACAATTCCGAGTACGTTCAAGTTCAGGTAACCGGTTTCACCGGGTCTAACATGACCGGTTCGGTTATCTTCAACGTGTCTAGCGCTAGCGGCGCCTTCCCCTCCATCCAGAAGATGTTCAAGGTTATCCGTGTCCCTCAAGGGGAGCGTGGACCGGAGGGTGATTCCATATCCGTTCAATTCTCCGTTAACGGTCAATCCAACTGGCATTACCCGTTCGTGGAGGGTGACATCTACATGAGACAACGTGTCGGGAGCGGGGCATGGTCAGACGCCATACGAGTGGTGGGCGAACAGGGAGAACCGGGGGCGGACGGTGAATCAGGTGGTTACACCGAGTTCCAGTTCTCCATAGGTGCCTCTCGAACCGATCACTCCGACATAGCTGAAAGCTCGTGGACAGACGGTCCTCAAAGCACGACGGTGGCGAAACCTTACGCTTGGATGCGTAGTAGAACCGTTGACAAGTTCGGCTCCGTTTCAGGTTGGACTTACGGGTCTTACGGCGCCCCCGGTAACGATGGTGCTGACGGTTTACCCGGTACCGCTTACTGGCTATCCACCGATTGTTCGAGCGCTTCGATTCGTGATGATAGCGCAAGCCCAACCACCGTTACCGCAACGGCTCACAAGGGAGAGGGAGGGGTCGGTGTTACCGATTACTCTTGTTACTGGTACGTGGCGGTATCTTACGATTTCATGAAGAACTGGACGGTTATAAAATCTGCCGGTGGTACAGCAACCACGAAGTACACGTACACGCTGGCTAAAAGTTCAACGAAAGGCTGGCCTACCAACATCCGGTTCATCGCCTTCTTCGATTCAGCCGGGAAGAACATGATAGACACGGAGGACGTGCCGGTTATCAACAACGACCTTAACGACGTCACCACCCTCGACTACCTCAAGCACGCCTTGCAACAGAAGACGGAAGTGGATGGAGGTTTAATATCGACCACCTACATCAAGGTTGGTTATTCCCCCTCCCTCCGTGACGGTAGTTCCGTTCCTGACGAGATACCCAGTGACTGGGTAGAAACCGGTGGAATGTACGGTGGATCAACGCTAGCACCCGGGCAAGGTGACGTGTGGACCATAAGACAGTTCAGGAACCGTGTACCTAGATTTTATAGTGGTGGAGATTTTGAAAAGGCAAAAGAAGCGCTAAAGTACGCCACCACCCAGCTCGGGGCGGACAACTACGATCCCCCCACCGACAAGGTAACGTTCGCCGTGAGTGACTCGGGTATATTGTACGCCCAGAACGCCTTCATCGAGGGTACGGTTATGGCTAGTGGGGGGAAGATAGGCAACCTTACCATAGATTCTGACGGTTTGGCTTACAATCAAGTTACAGAGAACGGGAAAACGTATTACAAGTCAAAATTGTACAATGGAGGTCTTGTATATCGTGAAAATTGGAACGCAACGGATAGCGACTGGGATAGACAAATAGCTATCGGAACATCAGTTATCCCATCTTCTGCCGGAATTAGACCAATGTTGTACGGTAAAGTTAAACAGAGGGGTAGTTATGATACCACCACTTTCATGTACTTGTCTATCACGGGTGGAACTAGGAATTTTTCCGTTAATTCAGGTCCTCAAGCTATTAGAATCCAAGAAGGAGATATTCATATTAATAAAGGGTATGTAACTTACAGTGGTAATTCCTATTCTTATTATTCTGGTATAAACGGTTATGGTGATGTCAGGATAGGTAACGGATGGGTTGATATAGGTCCTGATCCTAATTTTAGTGGCGCTACAAGAACGGAGCCGGGAGGTATTAACTTGGCGTCGCAAAGAGCAGCGTTAATTTTTAACGGTTTACGAAGACATTCCTTTAGTTCAGATAGACAACAAATAAGTATTGGAACTGATAACAACATGGTTGTCTTGTATGGTGGTGGATCTAACAAGATTGTTAATATAGAACCTAGGTTAGCGATAGGATCATGGTTTTTTATCATGTCATGGGCGGACGAGAAATTCTGGATATACGCCCCGTGGTCTTCAGGAGAGTATTTCATAATTGATGACTTGTATTATAAAGGAGTTTCTTCTGCCGGTCATGATATAGTATTTGTTATAAAAGTTGATTCGAATAAATGGATAGCGTCTCAAATGCCTAAAAACTGGCTTTCTTTTGAAGAAAGAGTTTAGTTATTATTAATATATTAAATTTACATTGAAATGAAAATTAAATTGACTATTTTAGACCGCATGATGTTGTTATCAAACGTCATTGAATCTTTTAATTCACAGAACGGAACGAAAAAAGAAATCGTGATGTGTCAATCCGCCTCCCTCGCCCTAGGGTTGTCGCCAAAGGATTACGAGGAGTTCGAGATCACTTCTGACGAGAAGAAGGGAACCGTGTCATGGAACAAGAAGGGTCAAGAACCTAGAGATTACGAGTTACATCACATGGTGGTAAGTTTCATCTGTGACGAGATCGTGAAGAAAATGCAAGGTAACAGCCTTAACGGTCCTGTAATGTCATTGTTCGATCGTTTCATGACCATGATCGTCGAGAACCCGGAGAAAGGATTGCTTGACCCGGAGACCTTGAAGAAAGTGGAAAAGGAACACGAGGAACTGGAAGACTTGTATAAAACGTTTAACCCGGCCCCCGTCGAGGAAGAATCCAAGGAAGAATCTAAACCGAAAGGGCGGCCAAGAAAGAACTAGAAAAAATGTCAAAGAAGATTACCCTAGAGAACGTGGATTCATCGGAGTTACCGGAGGTCCCGGTGATCGGGGAAGTCAAGCAGATAAGGTTCACGCAAGACATGGAGTTGGTCAGCACGCTGGCTGACTCCGACTTGTTTATGATACAAGCTGGCGCCGACCTTGAAGCTAGACCGAACACGATCACGTTTGATTTAATAATAAAGAATTTATCCGGTCCCATAGAGGAGGGAAGTGAAAAGTTCGTTACCGGTGACATGATGTTCAAGGTTATCGGGGACATGAATCTTCTTGACACGTGGGACAATACCAACTTGGTTAGTTCATTGAACGCCACGTTCGTTAACGTGAGAAGGATAGAGGAAGAGTTACGCAGGGAGATTAACAGGTCCACTGGAAAGGATGACCTGCATGACACGCAGATAGCTAACCTTCGTCAAGACCTCACCTCCACCAACGAGATGTTGAATCAAGAGATCAACAGGTCGGTGGCTAAAGACAAGGAGCATGACGAGTTACTGGAAGGGTTGCGTGATGACGTGGATTCCACTAGCTCCAAGCTAGACGCGGAGATCAACAGGTCAACGACCAAGGACGCCGAGCATGACACCTTGCTCAAGGGGTTACGAGTGGACGTTAACGCTAACAAGAGCGCCATAGACTCGGAGGTTGCCAGATCGACAGCCCGGGACGAGGCTCATGACGCCGCCATATCAAAGAACGCTAGCGACATAGCCACCGAAACCAGCAGGGCGAAAGCGGAAGAGGCGAAGATACGGCAGGAGATGCAAGCCGCCGACACTAACCTTCAAAACGCCATAACCGCCGAGACCGAGCGAGCCACGGGCGTCGAGGAAGACCTGCAACGACAGATAACGGACCTTTCAGGATCAACGGACGACAGGCTCGAAGCGCTAGAGGCGTTGTCCCACGAGCAAAACACGGACACGGGTACCACGAGCAAGACGTTCGTTATAGACTCCGGTAACACGGGAGCCATGTTGAAAGCGGAAGGTGGGGGATTGTCTACCCGCACCAAGGGAGACGCCGGTTACGCTAACTTCACCGTGCAGAACCTCGTGATAAAAGGTGACGTCACTCAAGAGGGTGACACTTTCATAACTCAAGCGGAGAGGGTTGAAGTGCGTGATAACATGATCCTGATTAACGAGGGAGAGACTGGCGCCGGTGTAACGGCAGGTTTCGCCGGTATAGAGGTAGATCGTGGAACGGAACAGAACTTCATGTTCGGCTTCAACGAGTCGGACGGGATGTTCAAGATCGGGAAAGAAGGGAACATGTTCGACGTGGCACTTAGACAGCCGGTGGGGAACATGATTGACGGTATGTTCGCCTCGTGGGACGCAGCCACCAAGACGTTCAAGACCACTAACGTGATACCGTATAACAAATCGTTAGATTTCAAATTTGATCCGGAAATCGTTGACGCTACCCTCAAAATGAAGTTCATGGAAGCCGGGTTAGCATTATCCATGAGTGGCGATGATTCCATCTTGGCGTTATTACCGGGTATATCACAGGATGAAGTCAAGTATTCCTTAATTTCAACTAACACGAATGGTATAATACTTGGAGATTCTAGTGGTTCTAATGACAAGTTTATTCTTGATATAAAAAAACCTTCATTCATTAGTCCCGTCCTTGATAAAAATGTTATCATAGGGGGTAAGAATGCTTATTTCTCGTATTATAGTCACATAATGGGGAGTCCAAACACTATAATCGCTTCTTGTGGAGTTACAGCACCTTCTTTTTATCGTGCATCAGACAATGCCGAGGTGTTGTACTCTCTTGATCAAGCGAGACTAACCGATGGAATGTTCCTCTCGTGGGATGCTACCAACAAGATGTTGGTAGCTAACAATTTAGTACCAGAAGGAATTAAATTATATTTTGGAACTAGTAGTAATTATATTGATTACTATAATGAAGATAACGGGTATATTAGATTTATTACCAACACGGGTATTTTAAGATTTTCAACTAATAATAATTTTACTATATTTAGAAGTAGTTCTAATAACGGGTTTCAATTTATCGGTAAAATAGAGACAACTTATGGTGTATTAAATTCCTTATCTGATAACCTTACTATTGGTACTAAACAAGGTAATGGTAGTATTAAATTATATATTGGAGAATCTTCATACATCACCACCCCCTTCTCTGCCGTGACGTTCAAACGTTCTTCTGACGATTCGGAGGTCTTGTATCAAGCCGACCTCAAGAGCGTGTTAACCGGGAAGGAAACGAACTACGCCCCCACCGTGAAAGCCGTGTCAGATGCCATAGATGCAGTTAACACGGGGACCACTGAATCACTGAAAGGATACTTGAAGTTGAGTGGAGGTAACATGACTGGCCATATAACTATGAATAATGGTATTGGCATCAGATCACTTGATACTAATGGTAATATTAAAAGAGTTATAGCTAAAGTAAATACAAACTCGGTATACATAGGTGATGAAGATGGAGGATGTGTAATTTACACTAATTATACAAATGTTGGTCATTATGTAAATGGTGCTACTTACTCCATGTATGATACCCGTAACCTCCCCGACCCCGCCACCAAGTCAGGGAATAACGCTTTCACTGGAACGAATTCGTTTGTCGCCAACAAGTTCTCTGTTGGTAATTTTAGAGTAGATTCAAATAGTGACTTTGGAGTAAATACTCCATATAGAGAAGGTCTGGAAGGATTGTCAAGGTCATTGTATTTCAAATACAATAACCTTGAAGATACGAAAGTGTCTTTTGGTTCGGTGAGTTCATCTACTGTTGCTAATTACGCATATATTGGAATTGGAAGTGTTAGGCATGATAATGCACAATACAAGTTTCGTACAGATTCCCTAGATTTAAATACAATATTTAGAATTGATTTTGGTGACGCATCAGCTATTTTAGCTAATGAATCAACTATTATTTTTGGTAGTAATAGACGTGGCTGTTATGTTAGATCAAATGATACTGATTTAGTACATGTCAAGAATAGTAATAGTTACAAGATATGGGACGCTAGCAACCTCCCCGACCCCGCC
>ENA-ORUG01000210-ORUG01000210.1-human-gut-metagenome-genome-assembly--contig:-NODE-210-length-73906-cov-20.727993_pt1 | contig 73906 bp, 63 predicted proteins | sample MGYA00242079_ERZ509207 | MGnify/ENA primary metagenome ERZ509207 (study PRJEB26280, sample SAMEA2338780) | human gut metagenome | biome: human gut; feature: human-associated habitat; material: faeces...
CTGTAAAGTTTTTTAACTTTCTTCAATTTTAGTATTGACTTTTTATTTGCAGGCTAAAGTAACGAGAATGCGACGCGCAATTATTCAATATGTGGCAAAAAATGTGGCAGGATTTCTGGCCATAATTTACCAGATTTCAGACTCTACTGCTGCTCTTTCAATAGAAAGACCTTTCATATAGCTGTCCATAAATGCATTGAATCCAGCCACACCTTCCGGTTTTGGATCCAGTGTGCTGCTTTCCTGATCTGCAAACACTTTATTATCAAGGAAGCTTTCCAGAGTCTCACCTTCTTCTTTATTTACCAGATAAGAAGCAAGAAGTGCGATTCCCCAGGCTCCGCCCTCACCTGCAGTAGCCATTACAGATACCGGTGCATTGACAGCATCTGCCAGAATCTGCTGTCCTACGCCTTTTGTCTTGAATAATCCTCCATGACCAAGAAGACGGTCTACTTTTACATTTTCTTTCTCAAACAGAAGGTTCAGACCTACCCTCATGGCTCCAAGGCATGTATACAGATTGGTTCTCATAAAGTTTGCAAGATTGAATTTGCTCTCAGGAGAACGTACAAATAACGGGCGTCCTTCTTCAAATCCTGTCATATGCTCGCCTGAGAAATAGCAGTAAGACAGAAGTCCGCCACAGTCCGGATCACCTTCAAGTGCTTTATTATAAAGAGTTCCAAACAGTTTATTCATATCCACTTCCATACCCATAGCCTCTGCAAACTCTTTAAATACATTTACCCAGGCATTCAGGTCAGAGGTACAGTTGTTGGAATGAGCCATAGCTACCAGATGTCCGGACGGAGTGGTAACCATATCAATTTCTTTATAAGGTCTGGAAAGCTCTTTTTCCAGAACGATCATGGCAAATACAGAAGTTCCTGCGGAAACATTACCCGTACGTACTGCTACACTGTTTGTGGCAACCATGCCTGTTCCTGCATCACCTTCCGGAGGGCACATCGGGATTCCGGCTTTCAGTTTTCCTGTTACGTCGAGAAGTTTCGCACCTTCTTCTGTAAGAACACCGGCATCTTCACCTGCAACAAGGGCTTTCGGCATAATATCGCGAAGTTTCCATGAGAATCCATAAGGAGCAACCAGTTCATCGAATTTATCAACCATCTCCTGGTTGTAATCTGCCTTTGTGGTATCAATCGGGAACATACCTGCTGCGTCACCGATACCGAGAACTCTCTTTCCTGTCAGTTTCCAGTGGACATAAGCCTCCAGAGTTGTGATATAGTCAATATCTTTTACATGTTCTTCACCGTTAAGGATCGCCTGATACAGATGAGCAATGCTCCATCTCTGCGGAATGTTGTAGTTGAACAGTTCCATCAATTTCTCGCTGGCTTCTCCTGTAATGTTGTTTCTCCATGTACGGAATGGTACAAGAAGTTCTCCTTCTTTGTTAAATGGCATATATCCATGCATCATGGCGCTGACGCCAAATGCACCTACGGATTCCAGTTCTATGTCATATTTTGCTTTTACATCCTTTGCCATATCCTGATAGCAGTCCTGGATACCTGTCCAGATATCATCCAGACTGTATGTCCAGACACCGTTTTCATAACGGTTTTCCCATTCATGTGCACCGGATGCGATTGGCTGATTTTTATCATCTACAAGTACTGCTTTGATCCTGGTAGAACCAAATTCAATACCAAGCGCTGTTTTGTTAGCGAGAATCGCTGCTTTTGCTTCTGCTGCTCCCATTTTTATGTACCTCCCTGTTTCTCTGTTATTTATGATTACAGATCATTCGACAATCTATAATCATATATTGTTTGTACACCAATATTATTGCATTTCTTTTATTGTTTTACCATGGAAATTTTACGGTTTTAACATACTTTTTATTACTTTAAACTTCTCAGGGCTGCCATCCCAGGCAGTTAATTTCAGCCTGATATGGCAGCCTCTGTATTAATTACAAAAATTATTATTTTCTGAATGCAAGTTCATTCCATCTCAGTTCATTCTTAAAATCACGAATATTTGTATCTTTATCAATGTAAACAGCTTCAATACCCATAGCTGCTGCCCAGTCCCCCATCTGCTCTGCTGTCAGGTCATAAGAGAATGCTGTATGGTGAGCTCCGCCTGCAAGGATCCATGCTTCGGCACCTGTCTTAAGATTTGGCTGTGGTGTCCAGAATGCACTTCCTACAGGAAGCTTCGGCATCGGTTTCTCAACCTTCTTGCATTCTACATCGTTGATGATCAGACGGAAACGATCTCCAAGATCGATCAGGGATGTTGCGATACCCGGGCCTGTCTTGCTTGTGAATACAAGTCTTGCAGGATCCTCTCTGTCACCCATGGAAAGCGGGCATACTTTAATGCCGATCTTACCATCTGCAACAGACGGGCATACTTCAAGCATATGAGACTGAAGGATTCCTTCTTTTCCAGGTACAAAGTTATATGTATAGTCTTCCATCATGGAAGTTCCTTTTGCATCTTTTACACCAGCTGTCATGATCTTCATCAGACGAACCATTGCAGCTGTCTTCCAGTCACCTTCTGCACCGAATCCATAACCTTTTTCCATAAGTCTCTGGATTGCAAGTCCAGGAAGCTGTTTAAGAGCACCCAGATCTCCAAAGTGTGTAACGATTGCCTGATAATTTTTCTCTTCCAGGAATTTCTCAAATCCGATCTCAATCTGAGCCTGAACTGCTACATGACGTTTAAATTCTTCCGGATCTCTTCCCTCAAGAAGAATATCATATTTGCTGTAATATTCATCTACCAGCGCGTCTACATCACCTTTAGCTACATCTTTTACATAATCAGCGATCTCATTTACAGGATAAGCATCAACTTCCCATCCGAATTTGATCTGTGCTTCTACTTTATCACCTTCTGTAACAGCTACGTTTCTCATGTTATCTGCTACACGACATACGCGGATATGGCTGCTCTCCATGATACCAACTGCTGTACGCATCCAGGAAGCAAGTCTTTCCTGAACATCTTTATCTGCCCAGTGTCCGACAATAACTTTTCTTTCGATTCCCATTCTTGTAACAATATGACCATATTCACGACCGCCATGAGCAGACTGGTTTTCATTCATAAAATCCATATCAATGGTATCATAAGGAATCTCCTCATTAAACTGTGTATGAAGATGGCAAAGCGGTTTTCTGTATTCTTTCAGACCAAGGATCCATGATTTTGCCGGTGAGAAAGTATGCATCCATGTGATAACACCTGCACAGTCCTCATCTGCATTTGCCTCATTAAATGTTTTACGGATCAGTTCGTTTGTGATCAGTGTTGGTTTCCATACTAATTCAAATGGAAGAACACCGCTCTTGTTTAATTCCTCAACAATGATTCTGGAATGCTCAGCAACTTTTCTTAAGCACTCATCTCCGTAAAGATCCTGTGAACCTGTACAAAACCAGAACTTATAGTTTCTTCCTGTTTTCATGATAAAATTCCTCCTGGATTTATTTTTATTTTTTATTTATTTCATTTGTTTACAATATTTTTCTGCATGATCCCCGTATGATCAGTTCCGGATAAATCAGTCTTTCAACCTTACTTTCTTCTTCAGGAACTCCGTTGATCTTCTCAAGTATAAGCTCTGCTGCCATTTCTCCCAGCTTTTCCTGCGGATGAGCTATCGTTGTGATTCCGCTTCCTCGCTGAGCATACAGTGAATTGTCATAACCGGTAATGGAAATATCATCCGGTATCCTGACTCCCATTTTCTCCAGTTCTTCCATAACCTGAACAGCAATCTGATCATTGTAACAGACGATTCCATCCGGAAGCTGTCCGCTCTGTACCATTTCTTTTGCCATCAGTGCAGGTTTTACTTTCCTGTCCTCTGTATGAAACCAGACAACATCATCAGGATCATAGGCAATCCCTGACTCCTGTAAGGCCTTCACATATCCCTTGTGGCGCTCCAGTCCCTGCATATCGTCTGCCTTAAAGAAACCCTTGATCTTTTTATGTCCCAGTTCCAGCAGATATTTTGTTACAAGATAGCCTCCCTGTGCATCATCCATAAGAATATGAGGTTTATCCCTCATTTCTGAATAGATTCCCTGAATAAACACATACGGAATTTCAAATTTATCCAGATTCTGATAAAGATTTCTGTGTTTACAGATCATCTCACTTTTGCTTGGTTCAATGATCAGTCCATCAATATCTTTCTTCAGAAGTTCCTCCAGACATCTGGCCTCTTTCTGTCTGCTGTTTGCTGTGTTTTTCAGGATAATACTGTAACCGCTTTCTGAAAGGACATTATCCATTCCCTGTATCAGTCTCGGAAAAATATAATCAGAAATATATGTGGTCACTACCGCAATATTCTTTGAATTCTTTATATGGCGCACATTCTCAGAGCAATAAGTACCTCTCCCGTGAAATGCCTCCACATATCCGTCCTGCTCCAGGATTCCCAGTGCCTTACGAACCGTATGTCTGCTCAGGGAATATTTCTGTGAAAGCTCATTTTCTGAAGGAAGCTTCTCTCCCGGCCGGATAGCTCCTGACACAATATCACTTCTAAGCTGTTCCATCAGTGAGAAATATTTCGGCTTTCCATTATCTGTCATGTTTTCTTCCCTCCTGTATTTAGGATACAACTTGTACGCACATACGAACAAGTTGTTTTTTATGCATAAATTATACAAAATATCGAGGGATTTTTCATTAGTTTTTTCCAAAACGCCTCGAGGGATAGTGATGTGTGAACAGTAACAGTTCATCCTTTACGAAAGTTACCAATATCCGATTGATTTCAACATCACTTCGGCTCAGCTTTTTCTATACCATAACATTCATGGCAAATCCCATGTACCGCCATACGTATTTCTTTATCCAGACGTGAATTACAGGTGATCAGAGTCACCATTCTCTCCCTTTCATCAGGCTCTACTCCTGTGTCATACATGGAATTATTTTTCAATATAGATAACTGTCTCCTGTATGCAGGACTGGACAACTTGTATCCATATTCAAATGCCGGGCTTTGGGAAGATGCCTGTTCCACAGAAAAAATTTTGTACAGAAACTTTCTTTTTGGTGTTGTGATCTCAATTTCAGGACATTTTTTCAGAAATTCAGGCTGTTCATAACGGTTCAGATTTGCAAACATCATATTACCTTCTATGTTATGCCCGTAAAGAATACTGTGGGAATCTGTAAAATTCTTTTTTATGTCATGTTCCAGAAAAATACATCCAAACAGATCTTCCTCTCCTCTGAAATTATGTTTCAGGTAATATTCATCATCCGCCGCCTGAACTACAGGATAAGAAATATCGGCTCCCGGGACAGTAATCCAGGCAACTGTCTGAGAGTTGATCTTTCTTAAATTTTCCCAGGAAATCCCGAAGGATTCCCTGATTTCATCTGTACAGTTTTTGTTTTTTGATTCAGAAGATCTTCTCTGTTTTTTCCTGCGTTTTTTTTCACTGTTTTTTGTACTGCTGTCTTCATCAGTTTTTTTGCCATCTGCCAATAATCCGGCACCTTCTCTGTTCTTCACCCCTGCCATTTGGGAAAGCTCTGCATATTCCTGCCTTGCTGCAAGATTCTGTTCATAACTTTTTATATAGAAACCGGCACAATATATAAGAAGCCCAATTGCTGCTATGATCATACTTACTGCAAATGTTCTGAGTTTTTTCATTTCCGCGGCATACCCTTTATATTTCTTTTCCCGGAAACAGTTCTTCTGTAGATCACCACACCTCCTGTCAGCAGTCCCATTCCGATAAGGCCAAGAACAGCCATCATTTTAAACGGTCTGACATCTCCTGTTTTAGAACTTCCTGCCATGGAACCACCCTGATAGCTTCCGTATCCACCGGAATATCCACCCGAATTTGCGTAACTGCTGCCTCCGCTTCCGGAAGTCGTGCCTCCATTATTTCCACCATTGTAAGATGCTAACGGTGCTTTCGTCGGTACAGGAGTCATTTTCGGGCAGGTTCCCGGTACAGATGGTGTTGGTGTGGCTTTTGGCTGCTCCGTCGGTTTCGGTACTTCTGTAGGTTTTGGTGTCTCTGTCGGCTTTGGTGTTTCTGTTGGTTTCGGTGTTGCAGACGGTGTTGGTGTGGCAGTCGGTTCTGCTTTTGCTTTCACATATGCCTCCTGCTGTGCAGTAATTTCCGGTGAAATATCACCTCTTGCTTTCGCTGTGTTTACAATTTTTTCAGGCTCTGTGCTTTCTGTTTTAAATACCATTTCATAGCAGACTTCAATTTTATCCATATCTGACAACGATGCTCCTGTCTGAATTACAAATCCTGTATCATCTGCCTCTATTTTGGCATCTTTCAGTTCTATACCGTTTTTCTTCACAAAAATGCTGTCTTTTACAATGGAAGCCCCTTGGGTTTCCAGTTTATCTTCGATAACAATATTCTGATCTGTGACATCCTCACGCAGTTGTCTTACTGTCAGTTTATAGTATCCTTTTTCACCGGACGCATACTCTTTCTTATCTGATTCCTTCACAATTTCCAGAATCGGACTGTGTACCTCTGTCTCTGCTTCCCCGGTTGCAGGTATCTTTTCACTGCTGTCTGCAACTGCAGTATTGTGCACTTTCTGTCCTGCCAGGGCTGCATCAATCACTGCTGCCTGATATTCCACGATCATACTTTTCTGTTCCTGACAGTCCAGAGGATTATACATTACCTGCTCAAAAAGACCGCCTTTATCATTATCGCAGATACTATATCTGCTATCCCTGACCAGTGTCCTGCCTGTTGACATCAGGAAAGTATTATCATCATTGATCTGTACATCAGCATCTGCCACATTTCCTTTCTCATCCATCAGAATCACCGAATCCTTCAGAAGACGTACTCCCTGAGTATCGATCACATCCTGCAGAGTAACATTACGCGCCACACATCCGGTCTGCTCCTGTGTCAGGACAATGCGGTATGTAATAATATCACCATATTTGTAAAATGGTTTGTCCGTCGTCTTCTCTACTTTAAGAACAGGCGAGTTCACCCAGATTTTTGAGGAGTCCTTTACTTTCTGTGCATTATCTGCATACGCCTGTGCTGTATTTACAATCTCCATCCCATTTACGCTTTCCTGCGCAGTACAGCGGAAATTAACAGTCACAGGTGTCTGATACGGAAGATCTGAAATCGTCACGATCCATCCGGTTTCCTGACGTGTAACCTGACAGCTGACTGGTTTTTCCACTGTTTCTTTATAATTTTCCGGATTCAGCTGATTTCCTGCATCATCAATTCCTGCCACCGGATTCTGAATAACAGCCGGAACACCGCTTACAGTAACAGCATCTTCAGCTCCGTCCAGAGCCAGCCCTTCAGGAAGAGAAAGATCACTGATCACAAGATTTCTTGCGATAGATCCCTTCTGAAGATTATTAACCGTAACCTGATAATTCACCTGTTCTCCTACCCGAAATTCATTTTCCGCACGTCCGTCCCCGGCTGCCAGATATGGATTCTGAAAACTTTTCTCAATAGAAAGAACTGCCGTATTTACATACACTTCTGCATCATCCTGCGAAACAGGGGCATTCTGCGCCTGCACATTGGCAACATTAATGCTTTCCATTCCATTTGCCGCTTCCGTAACTGTGCAAAGGAAAGAAATCATAACCGGAGTATTTGCCGGAAGATCTGAAATGTTCAGTCTCCATCCGCTTCCCTCCTGAAGAAATTCATAATTCACTGGTTTCTCTGATGTCTCATTATAAAATTCCGGATTGAGCTGGTTCAAAACATCTTTGGTCCCTGCTGTCAGCTGCGTAATATTCTGTGGGATTCCGCTTACCGATACATCCTCTGCCGATGAAAGCGCAAGTCCTGCCGGCATACCGGTATCCCAGACAGTTACGTTCCGGGCCACTGTACCTGCTTTTTTATTCTCCACCACCACATTGTACTGTACCTGTTCTCCGACCTGCCATTCATAATGATCTGCAGATTTCTCAATCCAGAATTCTCCTGAATTTACATATACTTCTGCATCATCAGATCTCTCATCTGTATTAGCAGCTTTTACAGTTGCTGCATTTACGCTTTCGTGTCCATTTGCCTCTTCCTGTGCGATACAATGGAAAATAATCGTTACAGGCTGACTGTATGGTACATAAGAACAATAAAAGGAAAATCCGTTCTCATCTGCATTCAACTGAGAATCCACAGGTCTCGCTTCATATGCCTGTCCTGTTTTCTTATCCGGTACGGGATAGTTTACCTGTTGCTGAACTCCCAGTACTTCCATGCTCTGTGTACCACCTGCCAGAACCAGTCCCTGCGGCAGACCAATATCAGTAATAGTTACATCTTTTGCAATTGTTCCTGCCGTTACATTATTCACCACGATCCGGTAAGCTACCTGCTCTCCTGCCTGCCATTCATATTTGTCTGCTGTTTTATCAATTTCAAGCTGTGGACTGTTCGGCCATACTTCTGCCATATCCTTTCTGGATTCCTGTTCTCCCGTCTCAGGATTGATCAGATTATCCGCTGTTGCAGTCACAATATTTTCCCATTCCTGTCCATTGGAATCCGCAGATGCCTGACATTTAAAACGGATTGTGATCGTCTCCCCATACTTCAGGGACGGACACTCTGCTTTCCATCCATTTTCTCCCTGTCCGGTAAGCGTACAGTTCTCACCTCCCTGACTTGTCTCTACAGCATACTGCCCTTCCAGAAGCTGCAGACATGATGGAAGCTCGTCTGTAATAACAACATTTACTGCTTTTACATCCTGTTTTGTCTGAGAAACCAGAACCTCATAATCTATGATATCTCCCGTTTTCCATTCATACTGAGAAGTATTTTTCTTTACTTCCAGTTCCGGTGGAATCACACCCTTTACCCACACTGTTTCCGTATCCATTGTATCTCCGCTTCCGTTTGTACGTTCATAACTCATGGATGCATGGTTTGGTACAAGAATACTGTATCCATCCTCTGCAAGGTATTTTGAAATGTTAATTTCTGATTCCGGTCTCTGGCGTACTTTTAAAGTAAATGTGTAAGTCTGATTATCTGTAAATGCTTCATCCTGAAGGCTCTCTGCTTTGGCCCTGCAGGTCACTTTCTGTCCTTCAACAGCAACATCAAACCAGTCTGTCACTGTCTGCCCTGCATCATTCACAATACTGACTTTTGATGCATCCTCTATAGTAAGACAATCCTCAAGTATATCCTGTACCACAAAGGATTTCAGTCTATTGGGTGTCACCTCTGCCCGGATCATATACTGAAATTCCTGTCCCTGACGAATGCCAAAAGGTTTTTCTTTTGATGTGGCAGCTGCCTGTTCCCATGTACAGTTTGCCTCTCCCACACGTTTCTCAGGCGCTTTTTTCATCTCAACATCACCGAAACAATAGGATGTAAAATCAAAATATGCATATGCTTTGCAGTATTTCTGTCCTTTAAAGTTCGGACAATAACTGTTGCCTGATGGATCCAGATATTTATTTCTTGTAATCTCTGCCCATCTTTCCTGAGAACCGGCTTTTGCAATGGCATCTTCACGACTTTTATCCCATTTATCCAGTCTGAACTGATGACAGAATTCTACCGTAAAATTATCTGTATCATAAAAAAGATTCAGCCATCCTCTCGGATCATCCGGCTCAACGGAACCAAGGGGTGAGCTTACAGAATTTCCATCTACCGTCAGATAATCATTGTTTTTCAGAACATATGCATTATCCAGACTGCTGTCTGACGGAATACGAACTCCCTGTCCCGCATCAATATCACGTATGGTTCCATGGCCACTGATCGGCAGTGTTTCTTCTGTTCCATGCTTCAGAAACTGAAACTTAACCTTTGCGTATCCTACAGAATAAATAAATACACCGATACTGTTTTTGGAAAAGCCAACCATTGGATAAGCTTCATTATCTTTCCATGCAAACGTAGCTCCGCCTTTATTCTGAACAATCGATTCTGCAGTGCGCAGATCATAACGGGGTTCTGCATTCTCTACTCCCACAAGAATGAGTCTGACATCAACAATATTTCCATTTCCATCTTTTCCTACATTGTTATAACGCATCCCTGCGCTTCCGGCTTTATAGTCCGCTCCTACACGAACGCACTCTGTATCACGTTCGCTTTTTCCATTGTCTGAAAAAGCTTCCCTGTCCAGATTATCACACCCAAAAGATTCATATGTGGTAATTCCGGGCTGAAACTTCATGTTAAAGCGATAACCATAATCTACCACCTTGTCACTGTCCCATGTTTCTACAGTTAACGGTGCCGCCTGAGTTACGCAGACAGGCACAAGCCCCAGAATTGCCTGCAGAATAAAAAGCATTGCAAGCAGCAAAGCTCCAAGGCGTTCTTTCAGTTTGAAATTGTGTTTCATTTTCCGTCTCCTTTCCGAACAAAAAATATAAAAATGAATGTGGGATTTTTCCCTGCACCTGGCAGGATTAAAGAATAGAAATAAGTTGAGATTGTATGATTATAAATATTCAAGGGGAATTAATATTGTGAAACAAGAACGTTTACACTTAAGATTTTTAAGATTCTGCGCAGGGTTTCTTTTCTGAAACCCTGCACAGATTTTCATTGATCATTTCTTTTCTTCAGCCATGAAAGAAAATAAAGAATAATTGCAAGAATTATAAAAAACGGAATCGCAACTCCGATTATCAGTATCAGTAAAACAATTATAACAGCCGCTGCTGCAATAACAACAGCCCTGCCATGCCAGGTAGAAAGATCGATTACTTTTTTCCATCTTTTCTCCTGCTGATGAGGAAGCTCTGTCTCATTGCCATAACTGCTTCCGTAAGAAGAATACTCTCCGTAATCTTCCTGTGTACTTCCATCATCTGTATCGATCAGAGTTTTTGCTATCAGATGTGGATCTCCCAGTTCCTGCAGTACCTCCTGCTCTGAACGTCCGCCACGTACCTGAGACTGTATATAATCTTCATAATACCTGATATGTGCCGCTGCTTTGCCTTCCTGCATCTGCCCGGCAAGCTGGCTTCTCAGGATTTCCAAAAATTCTTTTCTGTTCATCTTCTACACTCCATTTTGCCAGAAATACATATCAAAACTCTACTGCTCTCTCCGTTATCAGTAACGTTCGTACTCTTATTTTACCATATATACCGCAGGTAGCAACTAATATAATCATAAACTTTTTATGAAATTCTTATAAACTCAGTTACTGTTCACTCCGTTCTCAGTAACTGAGCCAAAATTCATTCCAGATTGCCTGCGGCAATGGAATTTTGGCTTGTATGTCATTTCCCGACAATTTTTGCATACATCTCCGGTCTGCGGTCTCTGAAAAGTCCCCAGTTCAGTCTGTCTGCCTTTAATGCATCCAGGTCAAAAGTGCTTACAAGCACCCCCTCTTCCCCTCCGGGCAGTTCTGCACAGAGAGCACCTGTGTTGTCTGTGATAAAAGAAGAGCCGTAAAAATTAAGAGCAGATTTCTGCATTCCATTTTCCGGACATGGCTCTACTGTTTCCTCACCGATTCTGTTGGCAGCGATCACAGGGATCAGATTGGAGGCAGCGTGTCCCTGCATACATCTTCTCCAGTGTTCCATGCTGTCACATTCCAGGATGGGTTCACTTCCGATGGCAGTGGGATAAAAGAGCAGCTCTGCTCCCTGCAGCGCCATACATCTTGCTGTTTCCGGGAACCACTGATCCCAGCAGATTCCAACTCCAATGGTTCCAAATCTGGTATCAAAAACCTTAAAGCCGGTATCTCCCGGTGTGAAATAGAATTTTTCCTGATAATAATGGTCATCCGGAATATGTGTTTTCCGATAAATACCGAGATTCTTTCCATCTGCATCCAGAACCGCAACGCTGTTATAGGTATTATTGACCTCTTTTTCATAAAAGCTGACCGGAATCACAATCCCCAGCTCTGCCGCTACCCTGCTGAAATGACGCACTGCAGGGTTTTCCTCTGCAGTCTGCGCATATTCATAATACTCGTATCTGCGCTCCTGGCAGAAATAGGGCCGTTCAAAAAGCTCCGGAAGAAGAACAATCTCAGCTCCCTTTGCTGCTGCCTGACGCACCAGTTCCTCTGCATGGGCAATATTTTTCTCCACACTTTTACTGCATTTCATCTGAACTGCTGCCACTGTTACATTTCTCATCCTGTCTGTTCCTCCTGCTCCTGTTTACATAAGTAAGTTTTTTCATAACTTTCAGGTATAACCCTCAAACACATGACTCTCAAAGTTTTTCTGCATCAGGGTCAGATATTTTTTCCGGGAATCTGCTGGGTGATACAGTGAATATTTCCACCGCCGACAATGATGGCTCTGGCATCAATGGGATAAATCCTTCTTTCAGGAAAACACTTCTGCAGAATCTCCACTGCCCTTTTGTCATTTTCATCCCCAAATTGTGGAAGGATGATCCCTCCATTGGAAATATAGAAATTCACGTAACTGGCAGCCATCCGTTCTCCTGCTTCCCGTTCGTCTTCTCCCTCTTCAAACACAAAGCCATCCACATCTTCCTGGGTAAGGCAGACCGGTTTCTGAGGAATCGGAAGCTTATGAATCTTAAATTTTCTGCCTTTTGCATCTGTTTCCTGTTCCAGCACCTTCAGATCAGCCAAAGACATGGCATACTGCGGATCTGTCTCATCCTCTGTCCATGCAAGCACAACCTCTCCGGGCCTTACAAAAGCGCACACGTTATCCACATGCTCATTGGTTTCATCCTGATAGATTCCACATGGAAGCCAGATAATCTTGTGGACACCGAGCCAGTACTTCAACTGTTCCTCTATCTGTTCCCTGCTCATCTGAGGATTGCGTCCCTGACTCAGAAGACAGGCCTCTGTAACGATCAGAGTCCCCTCTCCGTCAGAATGGATGGAACCGCCCTCAAGCACAAAAGGTCTGGCATCCAGACATGGGCAACCGAGAGTCCTGCAGATAAAGGCAGCCACCCTGTCGTCCTTCTCCCAGTTCCGGTAAAGTCCATCAAAGTCTCCTCCCCAGGCATTAAACTGCCAGTCAACTCCACAGACTGCCCCTTTCTCATCCAGAACCATGGTTGCTCCCACATCTCTGGCCCAGGCGTCATCTGTCTCACATTCCAGCAAAGTCACACCGGAAACATTCCCAAGCTGATTCTTTGCATTCTCCATCTGAGCTTTGGAAACCAGCATATACACCTTTTCGCTCACTCCAATAGCCTCTGCAACTTTCACAAATGCTTTCTGTGCTTCCCTTGCCCCATAATTCCAGGAACCGGGACGTTCCGGCCAGATCATCACACATCCCTCATGAGGCTCAAATTCTCCGGGCATACGATATTTTGTTCTGTTCTTCTCTGTAACTTCCATGTCTGTCTCCTTTTCTTTGATAGCCCGGCAGATATCAGGAAAGCCGGCTCTTAAAGTCTTCGTATCCGAAATGTCTGATAACCTCACACTCTCCGTCCTCATGCATAACCGCAATATCCGGCAGCGGCATACCGTTAAATGTATTATTCTTCACCATAGAATAAATCGCCATATCCATAAAATACAGCTTGTCCCCGATCCGGATCTCTCTGTCAAAGGAATAATCTCCGATTACATCTCCTGCCAGGCAGGTGCAGGAAGATAAGCGGTAGGTATATGCCTTCTCCCCTGCTTCCCCGCTGTCCTTAAGAGGCGGACGATAGGGCATCTCCAGCACATCCGGCATATGGCAGGCTGCAGAAGCATCCAAAATCAGCGTTCTGATCTCATTTTCCACAATGTCCATAACCTCTGTCACCAGATATCCGGCATTCAGGGCAACAGCCTCCCCGGGCTCCAGATAAATATCCAGATCATAGGTTTCCTTCATATGCTGAATACATTTTTCCAGGAGCTTTACATCATAATCCTCTCTGGTAATATGATGTCCGCCGCCCATATTCAGCCAGGAAACCTCTGGCAGAAATTCTCCAAACTTCTCCTCTACCGCCTGCAATGTTTTCTCCAGGTCATCCGCATTCTGTTCGCAGAGCGTATGAAAATGCAGTCCGTCGATCCATTTCAGACATTCCACGTCAAAGTTCTCTCTGGTAACCCCCAGTCTGGAACCCGGCGCACAGGGATCATAGATCGCATGATCCCCCTGAGTGGAGCATTCCGGATTAATACGGAGTCCCAGACTGGCTCCGGTACACACTTCTTTAAATTTCTTCAGCTGTGCTGTGGAATTAAAGATAATATGGTCACAGATACGATCCAGTTCCTCTATATCTTCTGTACGGTAAGCAGGGGAAAAAACATGATTCTCTTTCCCCATCTCTTCATATCCAAGCCTTGCCTCAAACAGACCGCTGGCAGTGGTACCTGCCAGATATTTTCCGATCATGGGATACAGGGCAAAGCCTGAAAACGCTTTCTGCGCCAGAAGGATCTTACACCCGGTATCCTCCTGGACTTTTTTCAAAATCTCCAGATTCTCCCGCATCTTCTTCTCATCGATCACATAGCAGGGAGTTTGCAGTTGATCAATCTTCATTGGCTTTCCAGACCTTTACCAGTTCAGGATCTTCGCAGACTTTCCATGGAAGTCCCCATTTGTTCAGTGCTTCCATATATGGATCCGGATCAAATTCTTCCACATTAAATACACCCGGCTTCTTCCACTGTCCGGTCACTACCATCATGGAACCGATCATGGCCGGAACACCTGTTGTATAGGAAATTGCCTGGGATTCCACCTCTTTATAGCATTCCTGATGATCGCATACATTATAAATATAGATACTTTTCTCTTTTCCATCCTTAACACCTGTGAAAATACAGCCGATATTTGTTTTACCCACTGTTCTCGGTCCCAGAGATGCTGGATCCGGCAGAAGAGCTTTCAAAAACTGGATCGGCACGATCTCCTGTCCGTTAAATTCCACAGGTGCGGTGGAAAGCATTCCTACATTTTCCAGACATTTCATATGTGTCAGATAGCTCTGTCCGAATGTCATAAAGAAACGGATTCTCTGTACTCCCGGAATATTCTTTGCCAGTGATTCAATCTCTTCATGATGAAGAAGATACATATCCTTCTTTCCTACCTCAGGGAAATCGTAGACAGATTTAAATTCCATAGGCTCTGTTTCTACCCAGTGTCCGTCTTCCCAGTAGGAACCATTTGCGGAAACCTCTCGAAGATTGATCTCCGGGTTAAAGTTTGTGGCAAAAGGATATCCATGATCACCGCCGTTACAGTCCAGAATATCAATGGTATGGATTTCATCAAAATAATGCTTCAGGGCATAAGCACTGAATACACTGGTAACCCCCGGGTCAAAACCGGTTCCCAGAAGGGCAGTCAGTCCTGCTTTCTTAAATTTCTCATCATAAGCCCACTGCCAGGAATAATCGAAATATGCAGTAAAGCCTTTTTCTTTACATCTCTTTTCATAGATTGTACGCCATGTGGGATCTTCTGTATCCTCTGCTTCATAATTAGCAGTATCAATATAATCTGCACCAGCTTCCAGACATGCATCCATGATGGTAAGATCCTGATATGGAAGTGCCACATTCAGGACAGCATCAGGCTTATAGGCTCTGATCAATTCTGCGACCTCTGCCGCATTATCCGCATCTACCTTTGCTGTCTCTATTTTTGTCTTCGTTGTACTTTCAATCTTCGCTTTGAGTGCATCGCATTTTTCCTTTGTCCTGCTTGCGATCATAATTTCTGTAAAAACATCGCTGTTCTGACAGCATTTGCGAATTGCCACTGAAGCTACCCCGCCACATCCGATTACCAATAATCTGCTCATAAACTGTTTTCCTCCTCTTCCAGTAAATCTTCTACATATTTTGGAAGCATAAATGCTCCTCTGTGAAGGTTTGTTGTATAATACCATGTTTCTATATTAAGATCATCAAACCTCTCAGGCCTGAAATCTTCCAGTGGATGATATTTCTTTGATGCAAATCCAAAAAGCCAGTATCCCGAGGGACAGGTAGGGATATGTGCCTGATAAACCCTGCTCACCGGAAATGACCGGAAAACCTTTCTGTGCATCTTTCTGCATTCCACCTCATCCTCATCATAAAAAGGACTTCCATGCTGATAAACCATGATTCCGTCATCTCTGAGAGCCTTATAACAGCTTCCGTAGAATTCCTTTGTAAAAAGTCCCTCTGTGTGTCCCAGCGGATCTGTGGAATCATTGATGATCAGGTCATATCTGGCCTTTTTATTCCGCAGGAACCGAAGACCGTCTTCATAATAAATGTTGACTCTCTCATCCTTCAGTCCCTGGGCAATATCCGGAAACATCTCCGCACAGACATCCACAAACATTTTATCGGATTCCACCACATCAATGCTCTCAATCTGCGGATAATGGATCAGTTCTCTGGCAACTCCACCGTCACCGCCGCCGATGATCAGAACATTTTTTACATTGGGATGTACTGTCATTGGCACATGCGTGACCATCTCATCATAAATAAATTCATCTTTATCAGAGAATACGATCTCACCGTCCAGAGCCACAAATCTCCCAAATTCTTCAGACTCAAACACATCGATTCTCTGAAATTCACTTTCCCCCGAAAATAACTGTCGGTTAATCCGGACAGAAAGCTTTACATTTCCTGTATGGAACTCGGAATACCATAATTCCATGATCAGATCCCCCCTTTCAGTACCTGAAGATGTTCTACCTTCGGATCCTCCATTCCCTGCATAGAACAGCCTTTATCTCTTGCATAAAGAATGTATTCTACAATTTCCTGTGTCACCATTTCCCCAGGAGCAAGAATCGGGATTCCCGGAGGATAACACATAACAAATTCACCGCTGATCCTGCCTGCCGCCTGTTCCATGGGCAGAGATTCTTTCTCCGCATAAAATGCCTGCTGTGGAGACGCCACCACTGCAGGTGCGATATATTCCCCGGAAAGCATACCTGTGCTGTCCTTCTTATACAGACGTTCAATATCAGCCAATGCCCCTACCAGTCTCTCAATATCCTGAAGCCTGTCTCCAATGGAAATGTAAGCCAGAATATTACAGATATCTCCAAACTCGATCTGAATATCATATTCATCTCTGAGAAGATCATAAACTTCAATACCTGCCAGCCCATTTCCCAGTGTATAAATGGAGAGTTTTGTAACATCAAAATCAAAAACACTGGTTCCATTGATCAGATCCATACCATATGCATAATAACCGCCGATCTCATTGATCTCCTCTCTGGCATACTGCGCCATCCCTGCAACCTTTTCAAAGGATTCCTCTCCCCTGAGTGCCAGATTTCTTCTGGAGATATCCAGACTGGACAACAGAAGATAAGAAGCGCTTGTGGTCTGAGTCAGATTGATGATCTGGCGCACTTTCTCTGCATTCATACTCTTATTCAAAAGCAGCAGCGAACTCTGTGTCAGACTTCCGCCGGATTTGTGCATGGAAACTGCCGCCATGTCAGCACCTGCCGCCATTCCGGATACAGGAAGGTTTCTGCCGAAATAAAGATGGGTTCCATGAGCCTCATCTGCCAGCACCTTCATTCCTCTTGCATGAGCCTTCTTTACGATAGTCCGCAGATCCGAACAGATTCCATAATAGGTAGGGTTATTTACAAGAACTGCCACCGCATCCGGATTCTCATCCATAGCCTTCTCCACCTGACTGACTTCCATGCCAAGGGAAATGCCCAGCTGCGCATTCACCTCCGGGTTTACATAAACCGGAATTGCACCGCACAGTACCAGGGCATTGATGGCACTTTTATGTACATTTCGCGGCAGAATGATCTTGTCCCCTGCCTTACAGACAGAAAGGATCATACTCTGCACTGCAGATGTGGTTCCTCCTACCATAAGAAATGCATGTGCTGCGCCAAAAGCATCTGCTGCAAGCTCCTCCGCTTCTCTGATCACCGAAACCGGATGGCAGAGATTGTCCAGCGGCTTCATAGAATTAACATCCAGCCCCACACATTTCTCTCCCAGCAACTGTGCAAGCTCCGGATTTCCTCTTCCTCTTTTATGTCCCGGCACATCAAAGGGAACGACTCTCTTCTTTCGGAAACGTTCCAGTGCTTCATATATGGGCGCATGCTGTTGTCTTTCATAATCCATTTGACATGTTCCTCTTTTCCTGTCGTCATGTACCGGCAAATACAGTTCTATCATTCAGCAATTGTATACTGCCTCAAACCGGCACAATGATTCAATTATTTCTATATATATTTGCTATATCTGCACAAAAAAAGAAGCAGATAAGTTCATTCACCATCTGCTTCTCTCATGATCTATAGAATTTCTCAGGCTCTGTCTCTTTATATACTGACCGGATTTCCCGTATAAATCCGTCTGTATCCTGTGCCTGTTCCCGTATTCTGAAATATTCATGACTGCTGTCGTCTTCAATCGCTGGCAAATATATGCTATGCTCTTATTGACCGTTTCACAAGATGATGTGTGCTTACGCACTGATTATTATAAAGTAATCAACTTATAAAATTTGAGCTTCTAACTCAATCAATAATGTGGTGTCTCCCACCCGGCAACTGCCCCGCCTGTCCGTATGGCTTAACATTCAGAAACTGTCTCTGAATGTGAGCAAATATTTGCATGAAAACGATAGTGTCTTTTCATACTAAAGATGAGAATAACATATCTTCTGAACTGTTGTCAATTCCATTTTCCATATTTTGCACTAGAGCGTGTCTGAAAAAGGCTTTCTGCAAGATGTGCGTCACAATTTGTGGTATATTTTGCCCGGATGAGGGCGCCGTAGCGGGCTACGGCAACTGAATTCGGGTGAAATATCCCGCAAAGTGGGGCGTGCAGATTGCGGGAATGATTTTTCAGACACGCTCTAGCTTTACCCGCTTTTTATATTTTCTTCATTTATCAGGGAAAACTGTGTTTATTTTTTAACAATTTCTTCCCTTGAGAAAACGTATTTTCTTTCATTACCAGGGATTACGATTCTCTTCTCTTATCAATTTGCACAACTTTTATCCAGTTTACTCACATTTTTTGACGTTTCAACAAAAATTTCTTGACATTTTTTTCTCAAAATGATATATTGTATTCATCAATTGAAAGAACCTTCGAGTACTGACGGAAAGAGTGGAGTGCAAACCACGTGGAGTCGGAGGTTTGTGGGAGCCGACCGTCTGGGCAGTATTTGAAGTATTCAGATACTGGCCTTTTTTTATAATTTCCGGAGCAGAAATCAGGAATGTCAGACAGACCGGCCGATACTTCTTTCAATTAATAATTGTTGCTGATCGCGGAGTGAACAGCAACAGAAGTTTTTCATGTTATGCGGAAACGAAAGGAGAAAAACAATTATGGGATTCAAATCAGACATTGAAATTGCACAGGAATGCGAGATGCTTCCAATTACTCAGATCGCAGAGAAAGCAGGTATTGACGACAAATATCTGGAGCAGTACGGAAAATACAAAGCAAAAATCGACTACAATCTTCTGAAAGAAAGTGATAAGAAGGATGGAAAATTAATCCTCGTTACAGCTATCAACCCAACTCCAGCAGGAGAAGGTAAAACTACTACTACTGTAGGTCTTGCAGATGGTATGCAGAGACTTGGCAAGAGTGTTATGGTAGCTCTTCGTGAGCCATCCTTAGGACCGGTATTCGGTGTAAAAGGTGGTGCAGCAGGCGGCGGATACGCACAGGTTGTTCCGATGGAAGACATCAACCTTCACTTCACAGGTGACTTCCATGCAATCGGCGCAGCTAACAACTTACTTGCAGCCATGATCGACAACCACATCTTCCAGGGCAATGCATTAAACATCGACCCACGTAAGATCACATGGAGAAGATGTGTAGATATGAACGACCGTCAGCTTCGTAACGTAGTAGATGGTCTTGGCGGAAAGACAAACGGTATGCCTCGTGAAGACGGATACGACATCACAGTTGCATCTGAAATCATGGCAGTTCTCTGTCTTGCAAGCGACATCAAAGACCTGAAAGAAAGATTATCCAAGATCATCATCGGATATACATACGGAAAAGTTTCCGAGCAGAAACCTGTAACAGCAGGTGACCTTCACGCAGAAGGCGCTATGACAGCCCTGTTAAAAGATGCTCTGAAACCAAACCTTGTACAGACTCTGGAACACGTTCCTGCAATCGTACATGGTGGACCATTCGCAAACATCGCTCATGGATGTAACTCTGTAACAGCTACAAAGATGGCTATGAAGCTTGCTGATTATGCAATCACAGAAGCTGGTTTCGGTGCTGACCTTGGTGCTGAGAAATTCCTTGATATCAAATGCCGTATGGCTGGTTTAAAACCAAGCGCAGTTGTAATCGTAGCTACAGTACGTGCCCTGAAATACAACGGCGGCGTTGCTAAAGCTGACCTTAACAATGAAAACCTGGAAGCTCTTGAAAAAGGTATCCCGAACCTGTTAAAACACGTTTCCAACATCAAAAACGTATACAAACTTCCATGTGTTGTTGCTATCAACGCATTCCCTACAGATACAAAAGCAGAGCTTGACTTTGTAGAAGCTAAATGTAAAGAACTGGGCGTTAACGTTGCTCTTTCTGAAGTATGGGCAAAAGGCGGCGAAGGCGGAATCAAACTTGCAGAAGAAGTTATCCGTCTTGTAGAAGAACCAAACGACTTCTCCTATGCATATGAACTGGAAGGTTCTATCGAAGACAAGCTGAACCAGATCGTTCAGAAAGTTTATGGCGGTAAGAAAGTAGTTCTGACAGCTAACGCTCAGAAACAGGCTAAACAGTTAGAAGCTCTTGGCTTTGGCAACTGCCCGATCTGTGTAGCTAAGACACAGTACAGCTTAACAGATGACCAGACTAAACTGGGTGCTCCTACAGACTTCGAAGTTACAGTACGTAACCTGAAGATTTCCGCTGGTGCAGGATTCATTGTAGCTCTTACAGGTGAGATCATGACAATGCCAGGTCTTCCTAAAGTTCCGGCTGCTGAAAGAATCGATGTAGACGAGACAGGTAAGATCACAGGTCTGTTCTAATCCGGTTGAAATCAGTCGAATAATTCAAAAATATAAAAATCATATTTATATATGATATGTGTCCAGACGATTTTACAGGCGGGAAGATTTTCCCGCCTGTTTTTTTCTTTATTTTTTTATAAGATAATCTTTTCCGGAAATACCAGGTTCCGTCATATGGATCGGATCCAGAATGCGATTAAGTTCATCCTCGTCCATAAGCTTTTCTTTCAGAATCAGACTTCTTACAGATTCGCCTGTCTTAATTGCCTTTTTTGCAATATCCGCAGCCTTCTGATATCCAAGATGGGGGCTGATTGCAGTGATAATACCTACACTGTTTTCTACCAGATAACGGCATCTTTCTTCATTTGCCGTAATTCCTACAATACAATTATCTACCAATGTCTGGACTGCATAGCCAAGAGTATCGATAGACTGAAACATGCAATAGAAAATAATCGGCTCAAACGCATTTAATTCCAGCTGACCAGCCTCTGCAGCCATGGTAATGGTAACATCATTACCAATAATATTAAAAGCAACCTGATTCACTACTTCAGGAATAACCGGATTAACTTTACCTGGCATAATAGAGGAACCATTCTGTTTTGCCGGAAGATTAATCTCCCCAAAACCAGTACGTGGACCGGAGGACATCAGACGGAGATCATTTGACATTTTGGAAAGAGTTACCGCACATGCTTTCACAGCACCGGAAACAGCTACAAATGGATCCAGATTCTGAGTGGAATCAATCAGATCAAAAGCCTGTATAAAGTCCATTCCCGATATTTCAGTGAGATTTGGAACAATTCTTCTCAGATAGCCCTCATCTGCATTAATTCCTGTTCCAATAGCAGTACCTCCCATATTAAGAGTCCGCATTTCATCCATTGCTTTATCCATTCTGTGGATATCACGCATGATTGCTACCGAATATGCCTTAAATTCCTGTCCCAGACGAATTGGTACTGCATCCTGCATCTGTGTACGCCCCATTTTTATTATGTGATCAAACTCTGTAGCTTTTTCATTAAGAGCATCATAGAGGCGAAGAAGCTGTTTTTTCAGATTCTGCAACAAACGAAGAGAAGTCATTTTACCGGCAGTAGGAATAACGTCATTGGTAGACTGTCCACAATTCACATCATCGTTAGGATTTATAATTGTATAATCGCCCTTTTTTCCTCCCAGTATCTCAATCGCGCGATTTGCAATTACTTCATTGGCATTCATATTTAAAGATGTGCCAGCTCCTCCCTGAACAGGATCCACAATAAATTCATTATGGAATTTTCCTGAAACAATTTCATCACATGCCTGGACAATCGCCTGTGCTTTTTTCTTCTCAAGAAGCCCCACCTCACAATTGGTTATCGCTGCTGCTTTTTTTATGTATGCAAGACTGTTAATAATTTCCGGATGCATATTCAGCCCCGTAATGTGGAAATTTTCAGCCGCACGTAAGGATTGTACTCCATAATATACATCTTCCGGAATATCCTTTACACCAATAGAATCCCTTTCTACACGATAGTCTGTTTTTTTCATAGTTATTCGCCCTCCCATGTATTTGCCCCCATTATATATCTCTGCTATAATATAATCAAATACATATATTTTTATAAAATATATAGTGTTTAAATTATATATCGGAGGAGTTTATATGTTTCAGGGAATGGAATACATCTATGAGGTATACAAGGAAAAAAGCTTTTCCAAAGCTGCTGCTGCTCTTTTCATTTCGCAGCCTTCTTTAAGTGCAAATGTAAAACGTGTGGAAAACCGTATTGGCTATCCTATTTTTGATCGAAGTACCAAACCTTTGCAGTTAACTGAAGTTGGAAAACATTATATACAGGCTGTTGAAAAAGTCATGGATATTGAAAATAATCTCGAAAACTACCTACTGGATCTGGGAAATCTCAAAACAGGAACTCTTAATGTAGGTGGCAGTAACTTTTTTTCTTCGTGGATTCTGCCTCCCCTTATTGCTGATTTTTCCCAAAAATTCCCCCATGTTCAAATTTCTCTTGTAGAAGAAAGTACAGCAAAGCTATCCCAGTTTCTCCAGGCCGGAAAGTTAGATCTGGTGATTGATAACTGTATTCTGGATAACCAGATTTTTGAACGTTATATCTACCAGAAAGAACAACTTCTTCTTGCAGTTCCCAAAAATTATTCAGTAAATACCAGACTGCAGAAATATCAGATTCCTATTGAGGAAATCCGGAACGGGCAGTTCCGTTCTTCTCATATTCCTTCTGTTCCATTAAACAAATTCGAGAACGAACCATTTATTATTCTTCGTTCAGATAATGATACCGGTAAGCGTGCACTTACCATTTGTCAGGAAAATCACTTTTCGCCTTCTGTAGTATTTCGCCTGGATCAGCAGATGACTGCCTATAATATTGCATGTTTGGGAATGGGTATCACTTTCATCGGGGATCTTCTGCTCTCCAGAGTTCCAACAAATTCAGAACTTGTTTTTTATAAGCTGCCCGGTCAGAGCAGTAAACGCACTGTGTTTTTTTACTGGAAGAAAGGCCGCTATATCAGCAGAGCCATGGAAGAATTCCTGAAGCTGCCCTTTTCCTGATATGTCATAATCAATAGGCTATGGTGATTGGTCATCATCAGATGTACGTCAAAATGGGGTTGTTGTGCTAAATAAGCACAACAACCCCAGTATGTCAGGCAGATATTCGATTAGAACAATGGCTTCATCGCCGGATACAGAGTTCTGAACTTCTGATATCTCTCTTCATATTTTGCAACCAGTTCAGGATCCGGTTCTACTGTATCAACAACTTTGGCAAATTTCTTACCGATGGTTTCTACATCCGGGTAAGCACCACAGCCTACTGCTGCCAGCATAGCTCCACCCATGGACGGTCCTTCTTCGTTCTCCAGAACATCAACCTTCAGGTTCATAACGTTTGCAATGATCTTCTTCCACAGTGGGCTCTTAGCTCCGCCACCGCAAATCTTGGTTCTCTCAATCTTGATTCCAAGGCTTCTTGCAACTTCCAGGGAATCACGAAGACCAAAGGCAACACCTTCCAGAACAGCCTGTGTCATGTCTGCTCTTGTGCTGTCCATGGACATTCCGAAGAATACACCTCTTGCATCAGGATTATTATGAGGTGAGCGCTCTCCCATCAGATATGGAAGGAAGAATACATGATTCTCTCCCAGCTTCTGAATCGGAGCCTGCTCTGCTGCGAAGTCCTTTGTCTGAAGAATCTCCTCTGCCCACCATTTGTTACAGGAAGCTGCGCTGAGCATACATCCCATCAGATGATAGCTTCCGTCTGCATGACAGAAAGAATGAAGTGCGTTATTTTCGTCCACACCAAAGTTCTTGCTGGAAATAAACACAGTTCCGGATGTTCCAAGGGAAATATTACACTGACCGTCACCAACTGTACCTGTTCCTACAGCAGCTGCCGCATTGTCACCTGCACCTGCAACAACTTTTACATTCTCACTGAATCCAAGTTCTTTCGCAATCTCAGGTTTCAGAGTTCCTACTACTTCCCAACTCTCATACAGTTTCGGAAGCTGCTCTTCTGTGATTCCACAGATCTCCAACATTTCTTTTGACCAGCAGCGGTTCTTCACATCAAGAAGAAGCATACCGGAAGCATCAGAAACATCTGTACAAAAAGAACCGGACAGACGATATGCCAGATAATCCTTAGGAAGCATAATCTTTACTACCTTCTTAAAGTTCTCAGGCTCATTTTTCTGCATCCAGAGGATCTTCGGTGCTGTGAAGCCTGCGAAAGCAATATTTGCTGTATACTGTGAAAGTTTGTCTTTTCCGATCACTGTATTCAGATATTCTGTCTCTTCGCCTGTACGTCCGTCATTCCAGAGGATTGCAGGACGGATCACATTATCATCCTTGTCAAGTGTTACCAGACCATGCATCTGGCCGCCAAAACCAATTCCTGCTACCTGCGCTCTGTCGATATCCTTTGTCAGCTCTTTCATGCCTTCCATACTCTGCGCAAACCAGTCTTCCGGTTTCTGCTCAGACCAGCCCGGATGTGGGAAGAATAAAGGATATTCTCTGGATACGATGTTACAGATTTTTCCTGATTCTTCCATAAGAAGAAGTTTTACAGCGGAAGTACCAAGGTCAATACCAATATAATACATAAGTGCTCTCCTTTTCTATTTCTAATCTAATACATCCCAGAGCAAAGCCCCGGGATGCCTTTAATATAGTGTCAGTTTATTTATTCTGTATTCAGATTCATTCACTTCACATGAACATTAATAATCCGTTTTACTGATTTCTCATTAACCCCATGGATTTTCTGTCGGGTATCTTACGCCTGCCGGCTGGTTATATCCAATCTTCTTAACATCCAGTCCAAGGAATTTCACTACCTCATAGAATGCTTTTCCGTAATGTCCAAACATAACTGCTCCATGATGCGGATAGTTGCCCTCGATCAGTACGTGACGGTAGAATCTTCCCATTTCTTTGATTGCGAAAATACCGATACCACCGAATGATCTTGTAGGTACATCCAGTACTTCACCTTCTGCAACATAAGAAACCAGCTCGCCCTCGGAATTGCACTGTAAACGATAGAATGTAATGTCAGATGCAGCGATATCACCTTCAAGAGTTCCTCTTGTGAAGTCTGGTTCAGATCCTGCCGGCTCAAGAAGTCTGTGCTGGATCAGCTGATATTTAACAGCTCTGGAATCACACATCTTGCATGCAGGAGTATTTCCACAATGGAATCCCATAAATGTATCAGTAAGCTTATAATCGTATTTTCCTTTAATATCTTCATCATAGATATACTGTGGAACAGAGTTGTTGATATCAAGCAGTGTAACTGCATCATTGGAAATGCAAAGTCCGATGTACTCGCTGAGTGCTCCGTAGATATCAACCTCACAGGATACCGGAATTCCTCTGGAAACCAGACGGCTATTTACATAGCAAGGTTCAAATCCAAACTGTGACGGGAATGCAGGCCAACATTTGTCAGCAAATGCAACGTATTTTCTTGCTCCCTTATGAGCCTCTGCCCAGTCAAGAAGTGTAAGCTCAAACTGTGCCATTTTCACATTAAGGTCAGCATAATATTTGCCTTCGCCCATCTCTTTTGCCATATCTGCACAAACTTCCGGGATACGAGGATCATTTTCATGCTCTTTGAAAGAAACAAGAAGATCAAGCTCTGAGTTCTCTTCAATCTCAACACCCAGCTCATAGAGGCCTTTAATAGGTGCGTTGCATGCGAAGAAGTCCTGTGGACGTGGTCCGAAAGTAATGATCTTAAGATTGCTGACACCGATGACTGCACGTGCAACCGGTACGAAATCAGCGATCATCTTTGCAATATCATCTGCTGTTCCAACAGGATATTCCGGAATATATGCTTTCAGATGACGCATTTTTAAGTTGTAGGAGCAGTTAAGCATACCACAGTAAGCATCACCTCTGCCGTTGATCATATCACCGTCACCTTCTGCTGCTGCTACATACATACAAGGTCCGTCAAATCTCTCTGCGATCAGAGTTTCAGGAGTTTCAGGTCCGAAGTTTCCAAGGAAAACAACCAGCGCATTACACTCTGCTTTGTTTACATCTTCAAGAGCTTTCTCCATATCCTTCTCGTTCTCAACAGTTACAGGACATTCATAAAGTTCACCTTTATAAGTTTCCTTGATTGCTGCACGTCTCTTTTCAGAAAGCTGAATTGGAAAACAGTCACGGCTTACTGCGATTAATCCAAGTTTTACTACTGGTATATTGTTCATAATATAAATTCCTCCATATTTGATATGTATTTATATGATTTTGTTATTCATTTACTATATTCTGATACTCTACTGCCACAGATTCCGAGCAACTCAGTCAATGGTGATATTCTCTCCACGAAGTCCGTTTACTGCACCCTCGATTGCCGCATCTTCATGTGCAATGAGCCATTTGTTCTTAGCTGTCAGCAGGCTGTCCTCGCCTGTCTTAGCTGTCTCAAATGTAAGATCTGTATTGGTTCCTGCCGGAAGTACGACTACACACTGGAAACCGCCATCCTGTACATTGCATGGCGCATAATGAAGTGTAGTTGCATATACTTCAATACCTGTTCCTGCAGGTACCAGGAATGCTTCGATCTTAGAAGTATCATATGTAAAATCATCTATGATATCCTGCTGGCTTCCGATAAGCAGCACCAGATCTGTTACCGCTACATTGATCTCTGAACTGCGGTGATATTCTACTGCATTTAATTTCTTATTATGTCCGTTGCAGTATCCAATTTCGATCGGGATTCCGCCAAATCCTTTATTCTGCAGTGCTTTTGCTACATCCAGAGCTTCCAGCTCCTCAACAGATGGTACATAAACCACATCATCCGGAACCGGTGTATGTTTCATTTCTTTGAGAAGAGCACTGAAGTCATACCCTTCAAGCACCTTTCCATATTTACGGAAGGAAGCATCTGTTACATTCTGAATTTTCACTTCAAAAACCTCCTTATATTCTGTAGATATTACGTTTTCTTGACTGTGCTTAGAATATATCAGAATAAAGGGTACTTTTCGCCAGTTTTCTTGTCTAATCTATAGCGTTTTTTTGACCTTTTTCATTTATCTGTTTTCGCATCTCACTTGGAAGTACCCCATATCTTTTCTGAAATTCCCCGGAAAAACCCCTGCTGCTGCAAAATCCATTATCTAGTGCAATCTGACTAATTGTATGGTCTGTATTCAGCAAATCCCTGTACGCATATGCCATACGGATATCCTGCAGATAAGTTTTATAGTTGATTTTTGCATATTTTTGGAACATTCGCGACAAATATGCATCCGAGTATCCAAAAGTAGCCGCCACATCAGAAAGCTTCAGTTCCTCCCTGTAATGCTCACGCATATATGTGGTGATTTTTGACAATGCATCCAGACGGCGGCTGTGTCGGATATCCTTCTCCCTGGTCTCTGTCACACGGTAATCCTTCACCAGGATATACATAATCTCGTAAAAAATAGAAATTGTCCGGAACTCATATCCAATTTTCCGCTCGGAATACACATGATATAATTTACGAAGCAAAGAAGCCAGTTTCTTATCCACCAGCTCCTCCTGCCCCCGAAAACGGATATATCTCTGGGCAGTAAAATAATTCTCAAACTGTTTCAGAGGAATCTGCAGAACTACTGTTTTATTTTTCTCCACAGCATGGATAGAGTGGGTCTCATTGGAATTAATGATTATCTGCTCTCCAGCTTTCAGCGGATATTCATCCTTATTTACAAAAAAATCCAGGCGCCCCTCCATCACAGCAAAAATCTCTACAGACGTATGCCAGTGCTTCTCACGCACATAATTGCCATTTCCTCCTTCAAAAAGAAAAACCTTAAACGGAAATCCCTCATTAGGAATGATCAGTTCATGCTGAAACTCCATATATATTCACCTCCTAATAAAATACCGCAGTATCCGGACATTCCAGCATACTGCGGCTATTTTGATAACTATCCAGCTTTCTGCATACCAAATCTGCTGGATGATCCTATTCTTCACATAGTCCCACCCACTGCTTATTGCTTTTCGCAATTGAAGCAGGGGACTTACTTGATTCGGTTAAGATAACACATTATTTGCAGAGCTCTGCCACAACCTGATTAATCACCTTTCCGTCTGCTTTTCCCTTCATATCAGCCATAACAGCCTTCATGATCTGACCCTTATTTTTCGTCGCAATCACATCTGCAAATTTTTCTTCCAGATATGCTTTTACCTCTGCTGCATCCATCTGTTTTGGCGCATATTTGGCAATCACATCATACCTTGCCTGATATTCAGCCTTCAGATCCTCACGGCTTTCCGGACAGGTATCCAGCTGTTCTTTTACAGTTTTCAACTCCTTCAAAATAACTCTGTCCACCAGATCACTCTTAATCTCATCACGGCATCCCTCATCAATCGCTACCTTCTTTACCGCAGAGATCAGAGAGGAGACTGCTTCTTTTGTTACTTTATCTTTGGCTTTCATAGCTGCAACCATATCTTTTCTTAATACTTCTAATTCCATTTTATATTCCTCCTCGTTTTTTCTAGTGATTCCATATCGTTCTACTGCTGCACAGTCAAATGCGCCTGCATTCCTGATATTTTTCACTCAAATCATAATTCTATTCATCAGCATACCACGATTTATCTGAAAATCCAATGCTAATTGGCATAAAAATTAATTTTTTAGTCCCCGCTTCATCGTGTTCTCCAGTTCCTCCATTTGTCCCAAGATCAGTTTCTGTCTGTCATCAAACAGTAGTCCCTTGTTGTGACGGTAATACTGGTCAGAACCATTTTCCCGGATAAACCAGATACTGTAAAAGTTTGCATTCAGTTCCGTAATAAATGCTACCATTTCCTGGCTGTCACCAAAGGCTGCTTCCATAAAATCAAAAACATTCTGAAGCGTCTGAGAGATATATTCTGTCTGAGTTTCCAGACTGTCAGCCTCCGTTGCAAAAGCTGTTTTTGCCCGCTCATAGGTATCTTTTTCTGAAATTTCAACAGCTTTATTATTCTCTGTTTTATCTTCAGAACCAGTTTCTCCCCTCAGTTCTATCCATAATTTCTCAAGAAAATCCACTGTACGGATAAATACTTTTTCTTCATTTTTAGTGAGAAGCTCAGATTTTTTTGCAGTCTGAAAATCATTTTCTGCCTTTTTATAAATGGATTCCAGCGTCATTTCCGGAAGGTTATCTCTGTATTCTGTCATGTAACCATAGAGCTTTGTCACATAGGCATCCATAAAATAACAGTCTGCAAATAACTGGCTGAGCTTTCCGTTCAGCAGACCAACAATACTCAGATGCTCATCCAGTGAAGCATTGCGGATCTTACCCAGAGTGATGGGTGTCCATTTACCCTGAAGCAGATCCTCCACTGCATAGTCTGTCTTATACTTATTGTATAATGCCAGATATGCGGCAAAATCTTTTGCGATCATTGGATGCTGGATATACTGATATACCACCTCTCTATCCACTTCTTTATCCAGTGTTTCATATACCTGTATCAGCCTGGAAAGATCTTCCCAGCCTCTGGCAGTGGCAAAAATCCGTCCGTCTACTGTGTTCTCCATTCTGTAGAAATTCTTTCTGCGAAGCTCCAGATAAGAGATAACAGCCGGATGGATTCCCTGCTCATAGGCATATTCTTTCCACACTTCAAAATCCGGCTGCACATCAATCCTCTTGATTCTGTCAAGGGTTACTACGTCAAATTCGCGGACAGATTTATTGTATTCCGGCGGGTTTCCTGCTGTCACGATCACCCATCCTTCCGGTACTTTCTGATTGCCAAATGTCTTTCCCTGAAGAAACTGCAGCATCATAGGCGCCAAGGTCTCTGATACGCAGTTAATCTCATCAATAAAAAGAATTCCTTCTCTGAGACCTGTTTTTTCCATCTTTTCATAGACAGAGGCAATAATCTCACTCATAGTATATTCTGTGACAGAAAAAGTCTCCTGACCAAAGGTTTTCTCTTTGATAAACGGCAGTCCTACTGCACTCTGACGGGTGTGATGTGTGATAGTATAAGATACCAGACCTACCTTACATTCCCTGGCGATCTGTTCCATAATCTGCGTCTTTCCAATACCCGGTGCCCCCATAAGGAGAATTGGTCTCTGGCGTATGGCCGGGATCAGGTATTCTCCAAATTCATCCTTCGCAAGGTATGCTTCTATTGAGTCCTTTATCTCCTGTTTTGCTCGTTTTATATCCATAATGTAAATCCTTTCCTGCTGAACACTTCTTACTTTTACTCAGTTTTCTCATTTCCTTGATATCCACGAATTGCTCCGCGATTTGCAGCTCCCGCAATTATAATTTTCTCTCTTCATTACCTGTCTGGCTTCTCAAAATCATCCTCATCCAAAATCAGTTTCATGGCCCATACCGGCACATCCACATCTCTGTAATTATCCTGCATAAACACAAATGCAGTCTTATATGATGGCATTTTCTTCGGGTAAATTCCGAATCCGTCTGTAAAATAGATCATCCCTTTCAGGTTATGAAATTCATGCTGTTCCAACAGTTTATCCACCCATTCAAATGCAGGCCTGAAATCTGTTCCGCCATCTCCATACAATTCCAGATGTTCCATATAGTCTTTCATTTCTTTCTGAGAAGTAATCTTTTTATCTGTGTGGACTTTCTCATCACACTGAATGATGTGCACATTTATTTTTGTAAAAAAGCTCTCACTCTCACTAAGTACACCGTAGGTTTCCTCCAGAAACTTTCTCACCAGTTCTCCTGAACAGGACATGGAAGTATCGATGACGATCACAAATTCCTCTATCTTCTTAACTTCTTTGGATTCCAGTGGTTCTATCAGCGGCATGTTTCCATAGAGACGCAGACCATAGGTATAGAAATTGTAATCAAAACTGTCATCATCCACTGCCAGTTCTTCATGAAAAACTGCAAATTTCCGCAGGAATTCTCTGTAATCATACCTGCTTCTGTTCTCTGTTTTTATCTGCTCCAGGAAACCTCCGTCCCGCTCACCTGCCTCCTGGGAAAAGGTTTCCAGATCCGTCTCGATTCCATCATTGATCTCCCCCCATTTGCGGCTGAGCATGGGATTCGGTTTCTGATCCGGTTTCTTACTTTCCCAGTATCTGTGGTCATCTGTGCGAAATTCCTGTTCCAGATTTGTAAGATCCTTTTCGTTCAGATTCCATTCTGACAATATTTTATATACTCTCTGTGCGTTGAGGGTTTTTCCCTCTTTTTCAAGGAGACGGTAGGTTTCCCTTCGCAGAAGACTGCGTGAGAAACGGATACTCCGATAGTTCATCCCATCTATCATATGCTCCACTGCAATGTCACAACTCAGATCACGCATACGTTCCTGGATTGTGATTCCATCGTCTGCCCTCTTCTTACCTTCTGTACCGCTCCATGCAAAATGCCGGAAAATACAGTGGAATACCATATGCAGATACCCTCTGTTCACCAGAATCCTGTTCTCTCTATATAAGCCTCCCAGCATCTGCGGCTGGAAATACATCACTCTTCCATCCGTTCCAAATCCATGGACCTGACCATCCATCTGATAAGAAAAACTGCTCAGCGCCACATCCAAAAACCGCATTCCCAGATATAATTCATCCCGCGCAGCCCTGAGAATACTGCTGCCGATTTCCTGCAAACGCTCTGCTCTTTCTGCTATTTCCTGTATTTTATCCTCTGGCTGCATCATTATTTTCCTCTATATCTATCACAGTTCAAACCTCTTTTTTCTTAGTATAGTTCTTCTATTCAAAGATTTTTCTGTAGTTTGTGATTGTTCATTTTTCCCCTGCTCTGTCCTGTCAGCTTCCTGACTATTTTGCAGCTTATCCACATCTATACGTTCACTTCCTGCCGTATTATCCACCAGATTTGCTCTTTCATCCATCAAAAATGCGGATACTTCCGTTTCTTTTCTCTTAGATGCACAATCCAACGCAGAATCAATTCCTTCCAGTGTCCAGAGTTTTTGTGAGGATATCACTTCCAATCTGTGCATATCCTCATGCTTTACCAGATATTCTGCAATATCTCCCAGATTCTTACGGATATATTCCCTGTAATTCTCCCTGGCTTTCCCAGTCAGTTCATAAGGAAACTCCAGTCTGCCAAATGACATATCAACCAGAACTTCCAGCTCATCCATGGCTACCGCCATTTCAAAAAGCCTGTCATATTCCTGATAATTCAGCTCCTTATCATAAAAACACTGCCTGTAATTACTGCCTGATCCATGATATTCCGTATACAAAATACGCGCCGGAGTGTTCTCAACCGCCTCATCATAATGCTCCGGAAATACAAGTCTGGCTTCTTCATACTCATAAAGAAAGTTTACATCTATCCTCTGCCACATCTCGCCCAGCATTTCCTTAACGCCTGACTTCTTTCCCTGTCTCATATGAACAGTCAGCTTCTCCAATGCATGGCAGCCTGTAAATGCACCACAGCCTATCTGCATCAGGCTGTCAGAAAACTCCAGCTTTTTCAGATTCCCGCAGCCATAAAAAATATATCGTCCAATCTCTTTTAAAGTGTAAGGAAAAACAATCTCCTCCACGTCATTTCCTGCCAGAACATGCTCTTCTCTGCCAAACTCAAGACCATCTGACACTTCCCACAGACTGGCATTTTTCAGGTCTTCCTTCTCATCCATATGGCTGGAGAATGCATACGGTACTGCACTAATTACCAATTTGCCATCTATCATTCCCGGAATCTCAACTCTGCCCTCTATTCCAAAACACCGCAGAATTTCAATCCCGCCAGATTTCTCTCTGTAGTAAATCTTCATTTTCTCATTTCTCCCCGAAGATATTTTCTCTCAAAGCACATAAAATCATCCCTGAAAAGTATAATACTTCCCAGGGATTTTTTCTATACTACTGATGCTTAATATTAAACAGATATTCGCACTCCACTACCCACCTATAATCGAATACCGATATAAAGATTACCATTAGCATAATACTGGCTCCGGTTTAAAGTTCAGATAATCTCCTGACACCAGCTTGTACTCTATTCCATCCACATAGCCTTTAAAGCTGTCATCATACCGCTTCTCTCCATGACAGTGAGAATAGATCACCTTCTCGGCGCCAAATTCCTGTGCCATCAGGGTAAACGGACTCTCCATCTCTCCAATACTTGTAGGTGGATAATGAAGAAACATGATAAACTTCTCATATCCTGCTGCCTTCGCCGCTTCAAAAGAGCAGCGCAGCCGCCCCAACTCCCGCTCTCGGATCTTCAGAAAATGCTCATAGCTGTCTTTTCCTTCATAACAGTAGCCTTTGGTTCCCACCAGTGCATAATCCTCATATGTATAAAAATTATTCTGCAAAAATTCCAGCTTTCCTCTGAACATCTCATTCAGATTTTCTGTTTTCTTCGCATCCCAGAACATATCGTGATTTCCCCGAAGCAGAATCTTCCTGCCCGGCAGAGCCATAATAAAATCCAGATCCGCCTGACACTCTGCAAGATCTCTCCCCCAGGAATGATCTCCTGTTATCACTACTGTATCATTCTCTGTTACTCTCTTCTTCCAGTACTTCTCAATCTTAACTACATGGTTCTTCCATCTTTTATCAAATACATCCATAGGTTTATTGACTGTAAACGAAAGATGAAAATCACCGATTGCGTATAGGCTCATTGTACACTCTCCTGTCTGTTCTGCTCGTTAATTATCTTCCAATCTCGATGCTCATGGCATGCCAGGCTTCTCCGCCCCAGGTGGAGTTTGCCTGACCCAGATCTGTAAAGCCGAATTTCTCATACATCTTCACTTTTTCATCCAGACAGGTGAGGAAAAGTTTCTTTCGTCCTTTTTGTGCTTCCTTCTGGCAGTATCGGGATACCAGTTCACGTCCCAGTCCCTGCATACGATATTCCGGACGGACATCCAGACCCAGAAGCATGATATTTTTGCCTTCAGGATTACTCAGGGAAATATCTGTGAAGAATTCGTCTCTGAAAGTCTCCTCATCTGTAGGAACTCCATTAAGAAATGCAGCCAGCTTTCCGGTTTCCTTATCCTCAGCTACCAGAAATGTCTCTGCTGTTGCTTTTATTCTCTCTGTCAGACTTTTCGGGGAACATGCCTCATTTGGCGGGAAACAGATCTGCTCGATCTCTATCGCCTGCTGTGTCTCCTCCGGTCTGATACATCTGAATTCAAATCTATCCATATTGTTTGTACTCATTTTATTATCCTTCTCCTGTTATCTTGTTATTTCCTGCATATTCGCAATCTGCCAGTTTCCCATATAGTTGTTTTATCTACATCGGGCAGCTTCTCTTTGATTTCTCATCCAAATCTTCCCGTACGTAGTGTGCATTAAACTCCATGTTAATGTCGCGGATTTCCTTCGTACCATCAATATATTCCTGATACATCTCTGCCAGTCCCGCCATACAGCCATCACAGCTTGCAGAAATATTCCCAAAAGATTCCTCCACAATCTGTTTTCTTTCCTCTCTGGTTGTGTCCTTTATCAAAATACTCTTAATCTCCATAACCTTCACCCCGACTTTCTTTGGTATTCTTTTGATATTTCTTTCCTCATATCTTTTATTTGATTGTAACATCTGAAAGCATTTTTGTGAAGCTAAGAAACAGGCATAAAAAACGGTCTGATTACATTCTCTCAAAATATGTCAGTTTAAAGTGTTAAAGTACTGGAATTTTAGATAACACCATGTTATACTTGTAAAGGAAAATGTGCAGGCAGTCCGGTCAGGTATAAAGTATTCCTGAGTTCCGGCATTATCAAAGACCTGCATGTACTTATATGGAGGAAACAGATCATGTCTATGAAAATCAATCACGAGCTCCCTTTACCGGAGGTTCTGAAATCTCAGTACCCTCTCAGCCAGGAACTCAAAGAAGTAAAAAAACAGCGCGATGAAGAAATACGCCGTATCTTCACCGGTGAATCAGATAAATTTATCGTCCTTGTAGGACCTTGTTCCGCTGATAACGAAGATACAGTCTGCGAATATGTACGCAAACTGAAAACAGTGGCAGATAAAGTCTCTGACAAACTGATGATCATCCCGCGAGTTTATACAAATAAGCCCCGTACCACAGGTGACGGTTACAAAGGAATGCTTCATCAGCCAGACCCTGATAAAGCTCCTGACCTTCTTGCCGGAATTATTGCTATCCGCAAGATGCACATGAGAGTTATGCAGGAGACAGGACTCTCTTCTGCAGATGAGATGCTTTATCCTGAAAACCGCAGCTATCTGGATGATATTCTCTCCTATGAAGCTGTAGGTGCACGTTCTGTGGAGAACCAGCAGCATCGTCTCACTGCCAGCGGCATGGATATTCCTGTCGGTATGAAGAATCCTACCAGCGGTGATCTCTCTGTTATGCTGAATTCCGTCACTGCTGCACAGCATCCTCACCACTTCATCTACAGAGGAAATGATGTGGAAACTTCAGGAAATGATCTGGCACACACAATTCTCAGAGGTGGTGTAAACCAGTACGGACAGACTATTCCTAACTACCACTATGAAGATCTGATACATCTGTCTGCTTTGTATGCCAAAAAGGACCTTAAGAACCCTGCCATCATCATAGATGCCAACCACTCAAACTCCAACAAGCAATACAAGGAACAGATCCGTATTGTTTCAGAAGTACTTCACAGCCGTAACTATAATCCAGACCTCAGAAAGCTGGTTAAAGGTGTTATGATCGAAAGCTACCTTCTCGAAGGCCGCCAGGATATCAGTGATCATATGACTCCTGGCTGTTCCATCACAGATCCTTGCCTCGGATGGGAAGATACAGAACGGCTTATCTATGATATTGCTGAGAAATGCTGATTTTTATGGATAATACAAATAATTCCTGCTGTTGTGGAGAGACAGAACATTTTTCAGGCTGCCTGATCTGTGGAGCACCGGTCACATACAGCGTCGAAAGTTCTGTGAAAACCTGCAGCATCTGCCACAAAGAGCAGCTGACAAATGCTGTCTGTGAAAATGGCCATTTTGTCTGTGATGCCTGTCACAGCTATGGTACTTATATACCGGTGATCATAGCCCTCAGAAGCAGCACAGAGAAGGATCCCCTGCTGCTTCTGGAAGAGATCATGGACCTTCCTTCTGTCCACATGCATGGACCTGAACATCATGCCATTGTTCCCAGTGTTCTTCTGACTGCACTTCGCAATAATGGAGAGCGTATGAATTACGATACCGCATTATCTGAAATCTGTAAAAGAGCGAGGCAGGTTCCCGGTGGTACCTGCGGTTACTGGGGAGTGTGTGGTGCAGCAGCAGGTGCCGGAATCTTTATGTCTGTTATGACCGGATCCGGTCCCCTCCATAAGGATGCATGGCCCTTTCCTCAGAAGCTTGTCTCTGTTATTTTATCCAAACTGGCTGATGTTGGTGGTCCGCGCTGCTGTAAACGCACCAGCAGAATTGCTATTGAAGAAGCGATCAGGTTTTACAGGCAGTTCAGCTCTGTAAAGATTCCGCTGTCTTCTGTACTATGTAAATATTTTGAAGATAATAAAGAATGTATCAGAGAGGACTGTCCGTATTATCCTGTGAACAAATAACTATTCATAAAATAAAAAACAGAACGAAATCCGACTGATAGTCAATGGGTTTCGTTCTGTTTTCTAATAGTTTCTCTATAAAATAATACGTTTCGCAGGATACAATGCCCTATCGCTCCATTCTGCTTTTCTGCAGTCCAAAGAAATAATATTCTTCTCTGTGCAGACATTTCTGATCAGTTCTTCTCCGTTATCTGATATAAAAAGTGCTGTGATTTCTTTTTTCCCTCCAACACTCCTTACACAGTAATCTACCAGTTTCGGAAACTGAAACAGTAATTCATCCATTTCTCTCATACTTTTGGACTGGTCGATGCGCCTTACAAAATCCAGACGCCTTACCTCACTTCCGCAGATACATTTTCCGGGGATGATACGTGTATGATCGCCGGTCCTGTATCTGATCAGAGGCTGTGCCTCCATCCCAATGGTTGTAATCACCAGTTCTCCCCATTGACCGTCAGGCAGAACATTTCCCTCTTTATCTATGATCTCTGTGATACAATGATTCTCCCTCATGTGCATGCCCTCATGAGCCTGACAGCAAATCGCACCCCCAAGTCCCATCTCTCTGGAACCATAATGAGGCCAGAGTGGTGTTCCCAAAATTTTTTCTATTGCTTTCATTACTGTTTCCGGACAGGCATCCCCTGATATCAGTGCTCTCTTTATACTGCCTTTTCCACACATTCTGAGCATGGAAAGCAGTGCTGTCGGCATACCTACATAAGTATCCGGCCGCTCCTCTTCCAGAATTGTTTTTAACTCACCATAGGTTTTATTGTTCCCGGTTAAAAGGGGATGTGCTCCTATACGTCTGATTGCGTCTGCGATCAGTTCTCCCAGTCCAGAAGGACCTGAAAACGGCATGGCAACCATAGTCCTGCTTCCCGGATAAATAAACTCACCAAGTCCGGCCATAAAAAGTTCTATGGTATGTTCACAATCTCCTTCTGTATAAAATACACGTTTACCTGCACCTGTTGTTCCGCTTGTCTGTTCTGAAATGATCCTCTGTATTTCTCCCTGAGAGCACAGTAACATCCTGCCCCCTTTCTGAGCAAGGTCGGATTCCGTTGTAAAGGGAAGGGTTTTCAGATCATCAAGGCTTTCCAGCCTTTCCGGCAGATCTCTATAAAATCCCTGCCTTTCTTTTTCTCTTTTCAGAACAGCATTCAGTTTATCCAGCTGTATTTTGTTTATTGTTTCCCTTGTAATATCTGTAATTTTTTCCTGCCTACAGATCATTGCATCTATATTGGATCGTTTCACTTTCTGTATAAATATGTTCCTTTCAGATTAGTCAGATTATATGCACAGAACGGTACCATTCCGTGATCAGGATCCACTTCACAGATATAACAGCGTTTCAGACGGTCAAGATCCAGATTCCAGGCATCCTGAAAGATCATACCTGATACTGCAAAGGTTTCATTATGTATCCGGATCAGAAACTCATCTAGCGCATCTGTCTGTGTCATTTCTCCCTCATCATAGGTTTTTGTACTGTAGCTCCACTGATTTTCCACATACTGCCTGGAATCATCACTGGTAGTACAGCAGCATCCTTTTCCTGATTTTTTTTCAAGAAGCTTCAGTTCCTGCTCTCCTTTTCTCAGATAACTTGCATGAAAGGAGCAGTAGGGATTCTCTGCGCCGCCGCCTGCAAAATCCTCAATTTTCATCAGTCCCTCTGTCTGTTCTTCAATAAGCCTCAGCATCTTTGGTATGGTGATGGGATTTTGGGGGCGCTTCTGGGAACATCTGCCAAAATAACTGATAGGCTGAAAATGTACGCCACGAACAAAGGGCATATGATCCAGACCAAATTTCAGGATATCCCCTACCTGCATATCATTTACTCCCGGCGCAATGACCGGCACAAGAGCAATACCAAGCTCTGCTTCTGAGCAGTTTAAGACCGCCTTTTTCTTCAGTTCCATCATAGCCTGTCCACGTAAAGTCTCATAAACCTGATCTGTCACACCGTCAAACTGAAGAAATACTGTATTCAGTCCTGCTTTTTTCAGCTTTCCGGCATACCCCTCCTCCCTGGCAAGCCGGATCCCATTGGTATTTAACTGAAAAAATGTAAATCCTTTTTCTCTTCCCATATGTATGATTTCAGGCAGATCGTCCCTCATGGTTGGTTCTCCTCCTGAAAGCTGTATATTAAAGGGACCTCCGTGAGCCATCAGAAAATCATACTGTTTTTCTATTTCACAGATGGGAATATCTCCCTTTTCCCTGTCTTCTCCTGCTGAAGCAAAGCAGACAGGACAATGCATATTACAGCGTTTTGTAACTTCCAGGATCATACAGCAGCCTTTTCTTTCATGTTCCTCACAGAGTCCGCAATTATCCGGACAGGATTTTTCTTTAACCTTCGGATTTACAGGCGTTTCTGCTGAGAGATTTTCTCTTCCCCAGGAAAGATAATCTGCTGCATTTCCTTCCCAGATCAGGGTCTGAAATTTTCCATGAGCATTGCATTCCTTTACCAGATAGATCCCGTCTTCACCGATACCTTTTATGGCAGGAACTACCTTCATACATTCCGGACAGACACTCTTTGTTTTGCCGATGGTGATCAAAGCTTCAGTACCTCCCGCTCTGTCAGAATTTCCATAACTTTTGTATAAGTATCTGCAATAAGTCCAGGACATTTCTCCATGATCACACCCCAGTCCAGATGAGTGATATCCTTACAGTAAAAAGCTCCGAATTCTTCCTCTGTCTTCTGGCGGAACCACTGATATAATTCCTGTACAGCCGGTTTCATCTGTGCATCTTCCTTCTCCTCAGGAGCCAGATTTCCGAGAAAATATCCGATGGCACAGGCACTTCCTGTCAGACATCCGCAGGTATCTCCACAGTAACCGATTCCTCCGCCAAGGCCTCCCATTGCCTTTACAAGCTGTGGATTTTCCTCTCCTATGGTTTCCAGAGTCATGATCATAATGATCTGTGAACAATGATATCCCATGCTACCTAATTCCATTATTCTTTCGTAAAGATCCATACATTACTCCTTTCTGCCAACCACCATGGTATAGCCTATTTTTCTGCCTTTGTATTCTTTCTGCAGAAGCTTATGATCCTCGCAGCAGAATGAATCATTCCAGATTGCTTCCAGATAATATTCTCTCCAGAGAGCAGTCTGATCCTCCTGACAGAGAATCGTAAACCCTGTTTCTTTCACAATTTCCAGAAGATTGCCCGGATCCAGATCTGACAGCAAAAGAAATCCTCCCTTTTTCAGTACACGCCAGCATTCAGAGACTGCCTTTTTCTGATCTCTGCTGACAAAAAATGCACACTGGCTGATACAGAGATCCATACTGTCTGCTGCATACTGAAGGGTCAGAAAATCTCCCTGCTGCACCTCACTGCTTCGCGGAGCAAGATCCACACCCTGCACATTCAGACCAAATGCTTTCATGATCCGCACGGTCTCTCCCTCTCCTGCTCCCAGATCCAGAGCTTTCATTCCTTTTTTCAATTCTATGCTTTTCAGAAGATGAATTGTCTGCTCTTCCCCTCCGGGGTGTCTGTTCATCTATTTATCCTCCAGTGCACGTTCCACTGCCAAAACCTTTCCAAGAGCCAGCTCTTCCGGAACATAGACAAAGCCACATTTGGGACAGACCGGCATCTCAACAGGAAAACCGTTCTCCAGATACATAAATTTTGCTTTTCCCTTTACAAGAGGAACCTTGCATTTCATGCAGGTCAGCTTTCCCTCAGGATCAATGGTATAATATGTTCTCTCTACTGCCATTACTGTCCCACCCTTTTCATAATATTCATTCTATGACTGTATGCTCTGCGTACCAGATACCCTTCTTCTGTTTCCACAAATCTCACCCAGAATGTAACATTTCCAAGTCTGCTCCTTGTCACCAGTTCTTTTGTCTCTTCATCAAAGATCGCTTCCTGATTTTCTCTGTAATCTGATAATACACGCTCCACATCGCTTTTCAGGATCATACGTTCATCCATCATACTGATGGCATCTTCTGTATATGCAACGGTATAATCTTTTTTCTCCATCATCAGTTCCTCATTCCATATATTTTTTAAAAGCTTCTCTTTTAGCTCAAGCCGGTTGTAGCGTTTCTCACTGATATCCGGCATATTGGCGGCATTTATACCATACAGAAGTTCCAGGATATGTCTGGATTCCCTGCCTTCCCTGACAAATCGGTCCCTGCATGCCATGCAGTACGTTATATATGGGGAATCGGATCGTTCCAGACACTTTTCTGTCATTTTATCTGCCATCTCTTTATTAGCGTAGGCAGTCAGTCCGCCGTATCCGCAGCAGGGAGACAGATCTCTGGAATATTCTGTATTTACAACAGTGCACCCCATATCTGCAAGAAGCTCTCTTATTGTATCCTGTGTCTGTGTATCTCCCCTGGCACCGCAGGCATCATGTATTGCAACAGGTATCTCCAGTCCTTTTGCCTGTCCGGGAAGTCCGATTTCCTTTAAGATCTCCCAGATTCCTGTGACTTTGGCGCCAAGACTCTCTTTTAACTGTTTCATACAGCTTGGACAGCCTGCTATAATCATAGGATCTCCCAGTTTTGCAAGCTCCTGCTTCAGCTGTTCATTTACCTTTTCTGTCATTTCATAGCGTCCTGCCCATTCACTGATAGCACCACAGCATCCCAGCATCAGAGCAACACCGCCCTCTGTCCTCCTGCACAGATCCTCATATGCCTCTGTGACAACATCCGGCGCTATAGCTCCTGCCTGACATCCTGGGAAAAATACATATCTGCAGGTTTCATATCCCGGCTGAGGTCTGCATAAGAAAGCCTCCGAATTGGAGAACAGCATATCCATCAGTGCAAATTCATGAGGTGCCAGAGGCATTTTGTCTGTAGATACCATGTTTTCTCTTGCAGATTTGCAGACCTGGCTCATATCAAACCCATTTGGACAGGTTACAGTACACTGTCCGCAGAGTGAACAGGAATTCATCGGTTTATTCATCTGGTGATCTCCCATAATGATCTGGGTATTATTATAAATCTCACGTGCAAGAAGACCCGGATGCTTTTTATATTCCCTTAAATAGACACAGCTTTTCATACACTCATCACAGTGACACTGAATGCATCGCTTTGCTTCCTCAACAGCTTCTTCTTTTGAATATCCATCTGTGCTGCAGGGAATCTTTTTGGAGCCTTTCATCCCGTCCATATTTGTATAGAGCCTGGTGGTAACTGCTCCTTCACTGCCTCTGTTGCTGTGGGGCGAAAGATTCTGTACAAGGAGGTCTACAGTCAGGGCAGCTCTCTTTGCAGCAAAAGCTGCATCCATCACAGACCGGACCGGACCGCTGACAATTCCCGCCTGTTCTCTCAGCATGATCTCTGCGTCTGCTGTTTCCTCTGGAGCCAGCTTTTTGGCCACCTCCTCTGAAGCACAGACCACATCTGCCTCCTTCATTTTCGCTCTGATAAACGGAAGGTCAAGACTGCATCCGAATTCAAAGGAAAGGTCCATGGAACTGAGACGTTTTACCTCATTTTTGCGATCTGATTCCAAAAGCTCCGGAGCTGCTGCTGCAATATAGGCTTCATAATCTTTCTCCTGACAGTAAATGGTTGCAGGATACATCTTCTTTTCCAGTTCCCCTGCAAGAAACAGCGGGAACAATCCTGAGCCAAAGATCACAGCCTTTTTTTTCTTTCTGATACGAAATACACTGCTCCGTTTTCCAGGTTCCCCATATCGTACAATGGCACGCTCTACTTCACGTATGGATATGCCATCACCCAGCTCACAGAGTCTGCATTTTTCCTCACATGGTGCAGTACATCCGTTACAGAGGATCATGGGAAATGGTGTGATCTTTTCATAGATAGCCAGAGCTTTCTTAAAGTTTCCTTTTGCAGCATAAAACAGCATTTCTTTTGTATCTGCTTTGAAAGGACAGGCTGCAACACAGTACGCCGGCTGTTCATGAACACAGAGGCTGATCATATGATCCATCTCTTCCTTTGACATTCGATTTACGTGATAAACATGAGTGGAACCTCTTTCCTGTATATATGTCATAACCCGATACTCCTTTCATTTCCAAAGGGGAGACAGTCTCCCGTCTCCCCTTATTATATCACATGATAAAATTATACTGACAGTTATTTCTCAAGTTCCTTTAATGCTGCAAGAACCTTTTCAGGACGGGCAGGAACACGTGTGATACGTGCGCCTGTAGCATTGTAGATCGCATTCAGGATTGCAGGATGAGGAGCATCCAGCGGAGCCTCACCACAGCCGGCAGCACCGTAAGGACCGCTTGGGCGATATGTTTCATTGAAATGAAGTTCAATATCATCCGGCGCATCATTTGGATACGGAATGCCACAGTTCTTCAGAGAAGTATCATGGTTCAGATCCTCGAAATCTTCTGTAAGAGCAAGACCAATACCCTGTACAAGGCCGCCGTAGAAGTTGCCTTCTACAAGAAGTCTGTTCATGATGGTACCTACGTCAGCCACACAGGTGAATTTTTCAACTTTAACTTTACCTGTTTCTGTATTAACAGCAACTTCCGGAAGGAAGATCGTATACATGTAGGTTGCAAACGGATCACCCTGTGCTGTATCCTGATCGATCGGATGATCTGCACAGAAGGTTGTCACCCAGTTACCTTCATATTTTGTTGCAAGACCCTCAGCCACCATCTCATCATAAGTACGGAAGGTTCCGTCTTCTTTCTTCATGGCTGCCACAAGGTTTTCTGCTGCCAGACGACATGCATTACCTGACATAACCTGTGAACGTGATCCACCTGCAGGACCTGCATTAGGACATGTCTTGGTATCATTCATAACAAGTTTGATCTGTTCCGGTCTGATTCCTGCCTGACGAAGTGTTTCATGTGATGATACAAGAACCCCCATATCAGCGCCCTGTCCGTGATCTTCCCATGCAGCATACATTGTAACTGTTCCATCCGGATTCAGCTCTGCAAATGCGTTTGATGTATCAACACCATCAAGACCACAGCCATATACACCGAGAGATACACCGATACCATATTTGATCTTGCCATCAGAAGCTGCATTCTTTTCAGCCACACGTTTCTTAGCTGCTTCATACAGTGGACGAGCTGTCTTGAACAGTTCTTCTTCACAGTATACTTCAGGCGGATAACCTGTAGGGATCGTACTGCCTTCTGATTCTTTGTAACAGTTCATTTCACGGATATCGAAGGGGTCGATTCCCATCTTTGCAGCCAGAACATCTATCGCAATCTCAGATCCCATATAAGACTGAGGAGATCCGTAAGCACGGAATGCTGAACCCCATGCATGGTTTGTAAACACTGTTGTAGATTTATTACGGATAGAATTGATTCCATAGCCTGCACCTGTAAACTGGGAAAGTCTCATTGTAAGCAGATCACCGAATTCTGAGTATGGACCATGATCCACATAGTTATTGCCCCAGAGTGCAAGAAGCTTACCATTTTCATCTGCTGCAAGCTTGATATTCATAAATGCAGGGGATCTCTTTCCTGTATAAGTAATATTCTGGAACTGATTAAATACCAGAGACACAGGACGTTCAAGGATCTTAACAGCAGCGCCGATCAGAGCCTCATTTGTAGGAGAGAACTTGTAACCAAAGGTTCCTCCTGCATGGTTTTGAACAATTCGTAAGTTCTCCATTGGCACACCGATACCATCAGCGATCATAGGCATATGCAGATGGATACCAATGGATTTGGAATGAACAGTTATCATACCGTCTTCGTCAATGTAACCATAACCGCAGTCCGGCTCAAGATGAAGATGAGGCTGACGTGAACAGTAAGATTCGATCTCAACCTGCTGTGAATCCGGAATGCTGTCCCAGTCAAAATCAGGACCCTTGATACAGTTTGTCTCAAAGAATGCGTTCGGAATACCGGGATGAATCTCTGCCGCATCCGGTGCGATGGCATCCATTGCATTCATATATGCAGGAAGCTCTTCGATCTCAACTTTAACTGCTTCTGCTGCTGCCCTTGCATGCTCTTCTGTATCAGCAGCTACGATGGCAATCGCATCACCAAACTGGAAGATTTTTTCATCGCAAAGTACAGGACGTTCGAAACCGTCTGTCTTGTTGTGTTTTGGAAGCATTACAAGACCATTGATCTTATTGGTTCCGCCTGCTGCCTTAATATCTTTTGCTGTGATAACACGAACAACACCAGGCATACTCTCTGCTTCTGCTGTGTCAATATTGAGGATATTTGCATGAGAAACCTTTGCCTGTGTAAGAGCAAGGCGAAGTGTTCCTGATGGCATCTTTAATGCATCATCTGCACCAAAGTCCCAGGTACCTGTTACCTTCTGTGCTGCTGACGGACGGATATAATTTGTTCCAACAATAGAATCACCTGTCTGTTTGAACACAAGGTCTTCCTTTGTCATCTCGCCGCGCATAACTGCTGCTGCAGCCATAGTAGCATCGATCAGCGGCTTATAGCCTGTACAACGGCAGAGATTACGCTGTTTGTTAAACCAGTCTCTTACCTCCTCACGGGTAGGACTTGGATTATTGTCCAGAAGCACTTTTGCTGAAATAATAAATCCCGGTGAACAGAAACCGCACTGTGCGCATCCATATGCCATCCATGCAACCTGGATCGGATGCATATCAGAAAGTGTTCCCACACCTTCAATGGTTGTGATCTCTGCATGATCGGGAACACGGCTCATCTTGTAGATACAGGATCTTGTGACTTTTCCGTTCATAATAACATTACAGGCTCCACAGTGACCTTCACCGCAGCCAATCTTACATCCTGTAAGAAGAAGGTGATCACGGAGCACCTGCGCCAGTGTCTCATCCTTATCAAGAATAAGTATTCTCTCAACACCATTAATCTTCAATGTCTTTTTAATCATGTCCCATTCCTCCTTTTAAAAAAATTCATTTCAATCTTACTGATCTTCAGGCTTATGTGTTCCGCACGAATCATGGTCAGCTCCCCTGCCTGTCAGATCTTTCAGTCTCTCTATTCCTCTGGCGGAATAGAAAACAATGGAAGAGCTGCTCCCGTCCAGATTCTCACCGCTGAGCTTTAAAACATTTGCATTCTCATAATAATCGATGGGAAGCGTCCGGCTATATACAACCCCTGTACGCTCATCTTTTACCTGTACAGTAACTTCTTTTGCGGTAATCTCAAAAATCTTATCCATAAAAAAGTTCTCCTGTCCACGTTATTTTATATATCCATACTACCATAATTTTGCACAATTATACAAATTACAAATAATTAATAGTTGGCTATTTTATATATTACAGACAATTTTATTTTGTTTCATTTAAAATTTTAACTATTTTTATTCTTTTATATGTTATAATAATATCAAATTTGTATAATATCATTGAAAGAAGGAGGTATCTAAATGCAGACAGGCGCCCTCATCGTGGCTGCGGGGAAATCATCACGAATGGGAGACTTTAAACCCATGCTTCAGCTTGGCTCCATTTCCATCGCACAGCGCGTGATCAATAATTTCCGGCAGGCCGGAATCTCCAAAGTAGTAGTGGTAACCGGATATCATGCAGATGTTCTGGAATGCCACCTGGCTTCCAATAATGTAGTCTTTCTTCGAAATGAGAACTATGCAAACACTCATATGTTTGATTCTGTCCGAATCGGACTTGAGTATCTGAAAGACAAAGTGGATACGGTACTCTTTACACCTGTTGATGTTCCGCTGTTCACAGCCCAGACAGTCACTCAAATGCTCTCTCTGGGGCGTCCCCTTGTAACTCCGGTCTGTAATGGCAATCCCGGTCATCCCATTCTGATCCGTTCCACACTGATTGATTCCATCCTAAGTGATGACGGAAAATCAGGACTTAAAGGTGCTGTGGATAACTGCGGGGAACCCATGTATTATCTTAATGTAAAGGATCCCGGTATTATTCATGATGCTGATACACCAGAGGATTATGCTGAACTTCTCCGCATACACAACCAGAGTCTGATCCGTTCTGAAATCCATATTCAGCTAGCCCGGGAAAAAGTTTTTTTTGATGAAAAACTCTATTCGCTGCTTACACTGATCCATGAAACAGGATCTGTCCGCGATGCCTGTGAGCGCATGCACATTTCCTATTCTACCAGCTGGAACCTGATCCATACCCTGGAATCACAGCTTCATGAACCTCTGATCATCAGAAGCCAGGGCGGTACAAGGGGAAGCCATAGCGAACTGACACCATACGGCGAAGAATTTCTGAAACGATATGCCCGTTTTTCAGAAGAAACACGTTCCTGTTCAAAAAAAATATTTGAAGAATGTTTCGGAGGGTTTTTAAATGCGTAACCTTTATCTGGTCCGGCATGGAAAACCACAGTATCCGGATGAACATTCTTACTGTGTAGGACAGACAGATTTCTCTCTATCCATGCTTGGACATCTGCAGGCAGTCCTTCTTAATGAAGAATTGTCCGATAAAATATCAGGGGTATACTGCAGTCCTTTGTTAAGAACTGTTGAGACAGCAGGCCATATGGCACCTGAGCTTCCACATATCATTGTTTCTGATCTGTCAGAACGAAATCTGGGAGAATGGGATGGCCTTTCTTTTGATGAAATACGCCAGAGATGGCCGGACATTTATAAAGCGCGTGGGAATAACCCTGATCATCCGATCCCGGGAGCAGAAACTCCTGCTGCATCTGGTTTTCGCTTTTCGCAGGCAGTTCATAAGATTCTTTGCGCTTCTGAAGGTGATATTGCAGTGGTAACTCATACAGATGTAATCTCTTCTTATTTACATGCATTACATTCTGATATGTACAGCAGGCAGCAGTTTCGTCTGCCCTGCGGCTCTTACTATCATCTGGAAGTGAATGAAAAAAATAATATTTCTTTCTCTGATCCCAGTTATATACTGCCTCATCCTGAATTAAATGACGGACTATGTCTCAGGCTTCGCAATGCTGTTTCTCTGCCCCGTCATGTACAAGCTCACAGTGATGCTGTTACTGAACTTGCCTGTTGTTTATGCAATATGCTGGAATCCAATGGTTATATCTTTGACCAGAAGCTTGTTCGCTCCGGTGCACTTCTGCATGATATTGCCAGACTTCAGAGGCATCACGCGAAAACAGGCGGTGAACTTTTCTTACAGTTAGGTTATCCTGAGATCAGCCAGATCATTTCACAGCACCATGGTCTGTTGGAAGCCACGCTGGATGAAGCAGCTATTGTATTTCTGGCTGATAAACTGATTCAGGAAACACAGCGTGTAACCATAGAAAAAAGATTTGCCGACAGCATGAGTAAATGCAAAAGTCCGGAAGCTCGCAAAGCTCATGAGCAGCAGTTAGAACAAGCCCGCAAACTGCAGGACATGATACAATCACTCTGCCATATCACGCTTTAGTTCAGGCGGGCAGACGTACACAACTGGAGCAGAAAAATCACTTAATTTAGTTAGGAGGTATTTTATTATATGAGAACATTATTTCAGACAATAAAACAACAATTCCTGGAGGGAAACGATCTTGTACTTGTTTCCGTTACAGCATCCTCAGGGTCTACACCAAGAGGTGCCGGTTCCCGCATGCTGGTCGGAAAAAACGGCAGAATTTCCGGAACCATCGGAGGTGGAGCTGTAGAATATCGTGCTGAATGTATGGCATTGGATATTCTTGAAAAAAAGGAATCCTGCGAGCATGAATTCCGGCTGAATCATAAAGATGTTGAAAATATTGGTATGATCTGTGGTGGTGATGTTACGGCCTTTTTCCAGTATCTTGATCATAACGATCCGATTATTATGGAAATCACGGAAACTGCTGAAAAATTCTATGAAGAGCGAAAAGATTTCTGGCTGATTTGCGATCTTCTCACCACCTCCGGTGTGAGCCTTTACAGTCCTGCATGCGGTCTCATCGGAACTGCCAATGTTCCTTCTTCTGTATTATCTTCTTTGTCTCTAAAGCCACACCGATATCACAGTGAAGATTATGATCTGTTTTCTGAACAGATTGGAACCTCAGGAACTGTCTATGTATTCGGCGGCGGACATGTCTCACAAAAGCTTGTCCCAATCCTTGCAAGCGTTGATTTTCGCTGTGTTGTCCTGGATGACCGGCCGGAATTTACAAATCCTGCTCTTTTCCCAGGAGCAGTTGAAACAATACTTTGTGATTTCAACCATCTGGACCAGTATGTTTCTATTACAGCTGCTGATTATTGCTGCGTCATGACACGTGGACATTCCTATGATACCATTGTACAGGCACAGCTTCTCGCTACACCTGCATGTTATATAGGCGTCATTGGAAGCCGTGCAAAAAAAGCTGCTGTATTTCGCCGTCTGATTGAAGAATACAACATTAATGAACAAGATTTAAACCGTATCATCTCACCTATAGGACTGGAGATCAAAGCAGAAACACCGGCTGAAATCGCCATCTCCATCACAGGACAGATAATCCAGGTTCGCGCTGACAGAAAGGATACATCAAAATGATGGCAAAATCAGTATATAAAACTGTAATATTTGGTGCCGGACAAATTGGACAAATGACCGCAAGACTTCTCAGCAGTCCCTGTCAGCTCCTGTGCTTTGCTGATAATGACCCCCATAAACACGGATCATATATTGGAAATATTCCAGTCTGTTCTCCGGATACTGCAGCAGCACTTCTCCCGGATCTGGTCATCCTGGGAGTTCTGGATGAAGAACGGCGCAATTCTATGATAAAGCAGATGGAAAACTTAGGTTATCACGGACCTTTTCGTGATCCCTCCGTCCTTCGCATGTTTGACGCACGGGTTGCTGTTATGCGTCTTTTATCTGAGCAGATCTATCAATTGGATATTCCGGGAAATGTTGCAGAACTAGGTGTTTTTCGAGGTGAATTTTCTTCCCTGATCAGTGCAGCCTTTCCAGACCGAAAAATCCATCTTTTTGATACTTTTGAGGGATTTTCAGAAAAGGATATCACAATAGAAGCCTCCGGTAATCTGTCCCGTGCCAAAACAGGTGATTTTTCTTCTACTGATATTGACTCTGTTCTTCATGTTATGCCTAATCCTACACGTACTGTGATCCACAAAGGATGGTTTCCGGATACCTTTTCCGATGTCACAGATGAAACTTTTTGTTTTGTATCTCTGGACGCAGATCTCTATGCTCCAACTGCAGCCGCACTTCCTCTGTTCTATGAACGCCTGGCCACCGGAGGAGTTCTCCTGATCCACGATGTGTACAGTACACAGTTTTCCGGATGTCGAAAAGCGGTCGGGGAATTCTGTCTGAAAAACCATCTGTTTGCAGATCCTGTATGCGATCTGCATGGAAGCGCAATGATCCGAAAATTATAAAAGGAAACGCCGGAACCGGTATTTACCGGAACCAGCGTTTCTTTTTCATTTATTTATTGTATAGCCCTTTTCCACGTCCATGCCTAACCTTTATAAAGTTCCTTTCAGAACATTTTCCAACTGTTCATCGGACAGATCAACATGATAAAAAAGATCGAAAAATTTATGTATTTCTTCATTGATATCACATTTAATATATTCCGGATAAATCAATGCTGAGAACCATCGCATACCGATCAGACGATTTGGTCCTGCCGGACGATCCACCCAGCTAAACGGTGCATTAGGAGTTCCATAAACCTTTTGGTCCTGTACTGCTTTTAGTGAAGCATAATCAGGATTGCTCAGGATATCTTCTGCTGCAGAATTTCCGCTTTTATCTGCCTTTGGTTCACCATTTACAACAATCACATCCGGATCCCATGCAAGAAGCTGTTCTGCTGAAATCTGAACACGAGATCCATCTCCCAATTCCAGATCTGCAACATTGACTGCATTGATGGCATCAAGGATCTGTGCATGCTGGGATCCCCTGGGTGCAGTTTCCAGTGAATCCTCTCCATTACCGAAGTATACACTGACTTTCTTTTCTTCTGGAATATCTGAAAGTGCATTAATATCAGTAAATACCTGCTCCGCATACTGAGCAAGCTCTTCTGCATGATCTTCTACGCCAAGAAGTTCGCCCATAAAACGAAAAGCTTCCGCAGAATTATTAAGCTCATTGTCTACTGCAACAACCGGAATTCCAAGGCTTTCTGATAACGCATCGCAATCAGAAACCATTGTATCATTAATCTTTCCACTATTAATAGCAATTGTAGGATTGGCAGCAATTACTGCTTCATAATTGACAGCATCACCCATTCCAAAATTAGGAAGATCCTGATATTTGTCCAGAATAATAGATTTCTCAACATCATTCAGTTCATAATTCCACCCAAGAAGCTTATCCGGTGCAACCATATACAGAAAAATTGCAGCTACCGGACCTGCTGAAAAAACAGATTCAATATTTTCTGCTGCAGGGACCGTTACTTTTCTTCCTGCCATGTCTGTGATCTCACGGGTTTCAGCAGTTTCCTGCGTGGCATCCTGCTCCCCACTCTGCGCCTGCTCTTCAGTAGCAGCCTTCGTTTCAGAATATCCTGTTAAAAGACTGACTGACATCACCAGACATATAAGCAGAGCCAAAAGTTGTCTGTGCTTTTTCATAAACTTTCTCCTTTCTTTTCTCCGCATTACTCATAATTGACGCTTATTGAAATTGACTATACAATTTTTAAGTATTATAATGTATATGCGAATAGTTTTTAAAAACAATTCGGTTTTTCTGAGTATAACACCGTAAATTTGATCAGTCAAGTTACAAGGATGAATGATTATGAATCTGACAGCTAATGAAAAAAAAGCAGCTACTGCCCGGCAAAGACGATATGTTCTGCTGTTGGCGGTTATGCTGGTACTTTTGTTTATCATTATAGTACTCTCATTCTGGGTGGGATATTATCCGCTTACACCAGTGCAGGTACTAAATGCATTTTTATCAAAATTTGGTTTTAAAGGAGATATTTTACCCCAGGCAGTTACCATATTCTGGAATATCCGTCTGCCCCGTATTCTGTCTGCTTTATTTATTGGTGCTTCCCTCTCGGTAGCAGGTGCAACCTATCAGGGAATGTTTCGCAATCCACTGGTATCTCCGGATATCCTTGGAGTTTCTTCCGGTGCAAGTCTCGGAGCTGCTTTTGCAATTTTAAACGGAGCTTCCAACTGGATGATTCAACTTTCTGCTTTTGCAGGTGGTGTAGCCGCAGTAGCCGCATCCTATCTTATCAGCCGAAAATCCGCACATTCCCAGACTCTCAGTCTTGTTCTGACCGGAACTATGATCATGTCACTCTGCAATGCCGGTGTCACAATGATCAAATATGTGGCAGACCCTAATGATGTTCTCCAACAAATTACTTTCTGGCTTATGGGCAGCTTAACCAAAACCACAACCAAATCCTTTTCCTGGAGTGTTCTTCCAATGATCATTGGATTAAGTCTGATTTTTATTTTTCGATGGCAGATCAATCTGCTGACTTTGGATGAAGAAGAAGCCAAAAGTTTAGGAATCAATGTGCGTAAATATCGTCTGATTTTTATAGTCGCTTCCACATTACTCAGCGCCGCTGCTGTCTGTCTTGGAGGATTGATTGGATGGGTCGGGCTGATGATCCCCCATCTGGCACGTGCACTGGTTGGCGTTGATTACAGAAGGCTGATACCTGCAAGTGCGATCCTTGGCGGCGGATATCTGATACTTGTTGATGATATTTCCCGTTCCCTTTTGTCCATGGAACTTCCACTTGGCGTTGTCACAAGTATCATGGGCGCCCCCTTCTTTATCTATCTTATCATCAAACGAAAGGAGCGCGCGTAATTATATGCTTCTGGAAATTGAAAATGTTTTTGGCGGTTACGGCAATGGTGATATTTTAAAAGGTATCAGCTGCAGCGCAGACTATGGTGATGTGCTTTGTCTGCTTGGTCCTAATGGTTGCGGAAAGACCACTCTGTTCCGCATGATATTAGGTTCCCTTCCTGTTTCTAATGGAAAAATAAAGATAGCCGGAAAAAATATTAGTGACTTTACAACCAAAACACTGGCAAATATGATTGCATATATTCCCCAATATCATTCCCCTGTATTTGCCTATACAGTTCTTGATATAGTAATTATGGGGCGTGCTTCTCATTTCTCCGCATTTGAAACCCCAAAAGAGCCTGATCAGGAAGCAGCTTTTGCTGCCTTGGAGAAAGTAAATGCCCTGCCTCTTGCCAACAGGAAATATACTTCCTTAAGCGGAGGACAAAGGCAATTGGTTTTAATTGCCCGTGCAATCTGTCAGTCTGCAAAAATCTTCATCATGGACGAGCCAGCCGCCAATCTGGATTATGCAAATCATCAGCTTCTCATGGAAGTAATTTCAGGGCTGGCCAACCAGGGATATTGCATTATTATGTCAACACATAGTCCTGAGCATCCCTTTTCCGTGGGAAACAAAGTTCTTCTCATGAAATCCGGAAAGGTTATGGGATTCGGTTCTCCCAAAGAAATCATTACATCTGAAGCCTTACAATCTGTTTACGATATTGAAATGGATGTGATAACTACATACGACCGCTATGGCCGTGAACGAACTATCTGTTTACCGGTAAACAGCTCAGCCAAAACAGTTCATGAGAAATGATACGTGGGTTACAATTATGGAACTATTATAAAATAAAATGAAATGGGACTTTACTATGACTCAACATATATTTTTAACTGGCAAAAAACACATTGGAAAATCTACATTGATCCAAAAGATATTGGATGATTATAAAAAAACCGCTGATGGATTCCTGACTGTCCGCACAAAAAACTATCTAAAGAATCAGTATTCAGTTCATATGTACCATCTAAAAGAGAAGGAATTCCCAAACGAATCTAATCTTTTGTTTTTATGCGGAAAAACAGATGAACACACTGCCGATACCTTTGAGCGTCTTGGATGCAATATTCTTTCCATGTGTTCTGACTGCTCTTTAATTGTTATGGATGAACTTGGTCCACATGAAGCAGACGCTACTTTATTTCGTAAAAAAATCCTAAACCTTTTGGATGGGCAGACTCCCATTTTAGGGGTATTACAGGAACCTGCAGAATCTTTCTGGCCTGAAATTGTAAATCACCCAAAAGTTGAAATCATTACAATTTCTGAAGACAATCGGAATGACAGAGCTTTACTCAATTACATTCAATGTAAAATTTCTTCTCCTTAATGATTACTCCCGGGGCTATTCCATCGGAACTAACCAAAGGGTCAAGTAGCCTTGTCAAGTAAAAAAATAACCGCTAGAAGCCTTGATTTCTAGCGGTTCTACGTGCGTTAGAGGTTGCTGCGTGCCAGTGGCACGCGTTTAGCAACGACCGGAGCGAAGCGTAGATCGAACCCGTTCGAGTCCGACCCGTACTCGAATAAAAAAATAAGACAGTGCATTTGCACTGTCTTATTTTTTATTAGCGTGCGTTAGAGGATTCGAACCCCCGGCCTTTTGGTCCGTAGCTACGCATCTAAAAGTTATGGGAATTTGAATCCTTTTTTATAGTCTGATACCTTTGTTTCTATTTTGAATAAGCCTTTTTTCAAATATAATGCTGTATTTGTGATACTTTGTATAGTATAATATTTCCAAAGAAGGAGGTATGTACTATGGGGTTAATGGATCGTGAATATATGCACCGAACACCGGAAGAACGTGAAGCTGAATATCGTAAACGGCGTTCACCTCAACAAGTGTCTGAAGATCAAAAACATAAGGAACGTCAGTTAGAAATGTATCGTTTGATGGCAAAAGGAAATAATCTTTCTTCTTCTGAACGAAAACGTCTTGATCGGATTTACGAAGAAAATAGAGCTTACATAACCAGATCAGAAACTCGTTCCAATTATCAACCAGACAGTTATAAAGGAAAAACCATTTCATCAACTTCTAAAAAGAAAAAATCCAACTTTGTTCCTGTGATAATTTTTACTATTGTTATTATTTGTCTTATTTTAATTTTTTCATTTTATCCAGAGCTTGTTGATTTTGATATCTGGGAGTTCATTGGACATTAAGGACCTGTTATCAGGTCTTTTTTGTTATCCAATCTTGGATTGAGATAATTTTTCTTCTGGTTCTTGAATGTCTAAAATTTTCTTAATAACTCCTTGTTCTGCTGGATCAGCTTCTCTATATGCTGCAATAATACTTTGTTCTTCTTTTGTAAAGTTTTCATTTGTAGACTTTCCTGTTAATAACCATTCAACACTGGTTTCAAGAATATAGCTTAATTTTAAAATAGTTTCTGTATCAGGAACTCTATTTCCGCTAATATAATTACTGATTGCACTTTTAGAAATCCCCGTTTTTTCAACAATTTCTTTTTGTTTATAATGATGTTCTTCCTGTTTTTCTTTAATTCTATTACCTATTGCAGTCGAATCTAACATTTATATCCTCCCATATAAAAAGTTTTCATTTGTGGTATTTTTATATTGACAAGTTTTCATTTGTGGACTATAATCAAAACTGTAAAAAGTGACACCTTTGTTACTTTGTTAATATTAAATTTTACCATTACAAGCTGTTTTCTACAATATGTTTTGTTCTAAATTAACAGTAAGGAGGACGCTATGATCATTGAAACTCAGTATGGGAATTTTGGTTCTTTTAAAGATCTTTTAACATTTATGCGTCTTGAGAAAAAAGACTCTGTATTTATATCCAGTTGTGACTGGTGGGATATTCAGTGCATTGTTAAACAGAATGGTTTTATTTTTTCCCGTACAGAGATTGCTCAGATTGTGGGGTAAGTTATGGCAAAGAAAAATAATCTCAAATCCGTTCGTCTGTCTGATCAGGTGATGGACTATGTGATCAATTTTGAAGGGGACGGCTTCAACCAGAAGTTCGAGAACCTTGTCCTGTTCTGTATGGAACAGGAAGAAACCAGGAAACAAAAGATCGCCTTTTTAGACCAACAGATCGTTAAACAGTATAAGAAACTGGATGCTCTCCGGCAGCTTACGTCTGAGATCGGGGATGTCCGCAGGGCTCTCACGCATCTGGAACGGCAGGCAAACGACTTTTCTGAATTTATGGATGAACTGCTGGAAGATAAAGACGAGGATCAGGAACTTCCCTTCCCCTGATCTCTGCACAGTAAGTCAGTCAAGGGTGAGCGAAGCTCATTCATCTTGACCCTTGACGGACTGGACACAGCCAGTACAGAGAATCAGACAGGAAGGATGGGAAGCCTGCAGGGTGAGCATCCTTCTTGATTACCCTCATGTACTCCTGTCCTGAGTCCTTTCCCTTATCAGGGATATGTCACACCGGAACAGACAAATCCAGCTTTTTCAGCGGCCGCTGTCCCTATCATTCAGAAGACAAAAGTCAAGGTCTCCGCAGGAGCCCGAAGGGTTTAACCTTTACTTTTGGCTCTGTTGAACGGGCGGCAGCCTATCCCCGGTACGACAGGGAAATCCGGCTTTTTACTTCAATCTGCCGGGACTCTCCTGCATACCGGGGACAGACAATTATAGATTTTCCCTCTTTCCGTCTCTGTGTTATTCCGGCAGTATGTACGGACTGACCTTTAAAACGTCTTTTCCTTGGCTCGCATGAGTCAGGAAGGAAAAGGTGTTTTAATGGGAGGGACGGGACACTCTGGACAGGGAAATCCAGCTTTTACAGCGTCCATTATGTTTATCATTCAGGAGACAAAAGTCAAGGTCTCCGCAGGAGCCCGGAGGGTTTAACCTTTACTTTTGGTTTTGTTGGACGTGCAGTACCCTATCCCCGGTACGACAGGGAAATCCGGCTTTTTACTTTGATCTGCCGGGACTCTCCTGCATACCAGGGACAGACAATTATCTTGACCCTCCCCCCTTTGTGCAGCATAACGCTGTGGAGGGTTTACATAAATCATCGAAACATTAACTATCTCTTTCCCCCGGACTTCCGGGGACGGTAACAGCCCCATTGAGGGATTACATATCAACCAATGCCCTTCCTGCTCTTATACAGGTCTGGCAGAATTTTAAAAGGAGGTTCATGACTATGAACAAAATGAAGATTTTAGTAACTTATGCTGGTATCTGGAAATCAGATACTGGAAGTACTGGCTTGACATTGAATTATTTCATGTATGGTGATAATGGTGATCTGATGATCTCCCGAGTGGATGCAACTGGCGGACCGGTTGGACAGCAGAGGGCAAAAGCCAATCTTGATCCTGCAATGCGCAGTAAGATTACTTTTGTACCAGGGCTTTATGATGCACAGATGGGATTTAAGGTCGGAAGTGACGGCAAACCTGTCCTGACTGTGGAAGATCTTGATTTCTGCAGCCGTGTACAGATCCTGCCGGAACAGCCTGAAAAGAAATAGGAAGGTGACTGAATGGCATGGCGGATATATTCACAGACGGTCCTGTTTTTGAAGAGGATCAGGGAACAGTTCCGGAACCTGTTGCACCAGCCCCGGCAGTACAGCCGGCTGCTACACCGGTACCAGTACCGGATCAGCAGGACACTGTGGCTGATCAAACTGACACTTCTGGCAGTTCCCCTGATACTGCAGGGCAGGAACCTGGTCAGGGAGTGGAAGAAGTTCCGAACGCTGGTACAGTAGACTATACTGCATTACTTGAACAGCTGATCCAACAGAATAAAAAGCAGCAGGAATTAATGGAGACTCTGGTCAAGGAAAATAAGAAGCTTGAACAGGATATGAAGAATATTCAGAACGCTATGCCTGCCATGATGTGTATGCTCGGGGTGATCATCGGGGTTCTCCTGTTACATATACTTGCTTCTTATATACGACCTTAGGAGAACATGATGGAAGAAGAATTATTAACAACTCCGGAAGCAGAGACAGAGGACACGGTTGAGATAACAGACGGTGAACCGGAAGTCTCGGAAGCTCCCCAGCAGACAGAAAGCTTAACGCTTGCTGTTGAGGATTACAACATGATAGCGGTGAAATCAATCCCGATCGGAGCCCTGAGCGGCGCCATCTTCATGATAATAGGATTTGCGTATCTTGGGATTGTTCACATATTCAAAAAAGTTTAGGAGGTGTTTTTGTGGATGTAGTTATCGACTCTTTAGTTTCTGGCTTATCAGATATTGGCACTTCTTGCTGGCATGTTGCAGTTGCAGTTTTGCCATACATTGCACTGGTTGGAATGCTTGCTTTAATCGGTTTTGGAATTAGGGCACTTTTAATTCTTACTGGTAAAATTTGGTAGATCTTATTCTTTTTTAACTGAAGCGCTATCATCATGATCAGTCAAAAAAGGTAAAGATATATTATTTTATGAAAGGTGGTTTTACTATGAAATTTATGAATCTGAAAAAGAAACTTGTCCCTGCATTAATGGGCGGAGCTCTTGCAGTTGCTACTGCTGTTCCTGTTTTTGCATCTGACGCTGGTGCTGGTACTGGTCTTTCTTCTGTTGAGACAGCACTGACAACATCCTTTACCAGTATCGCTGCATCTATGACAAGTATTGTGGGAAAGATTCTTCCTATTGCCCTGCCTATTATGGGTATCTTGCTTGTTGTTGGCTTTGGCATGAAAGCATTTAAGAAAGTTACAAATAAAGCTGGTTGATCTATCAGAACGGATTACTTACTTGGTGTAAGGTGAGGGAGGGAGACACCTTCCTCACCTTTTTTATGTAAATGTATCTCATAAATAACGCAGCATGAGCCGGATCCGGATTACTGCAGCAAAGAAATGAGATACAGGAAAGGGGGAAACTTGAAAAGGATAAAGCAAAGACTTGTGGCTGTGATACTAGCAGTCAATATGCTGGTCATCGGAATCTTTGGATCATACCAGACAGCTCAGGCTGCGGAAATTGTGGCAGGTTATACGGCACTGGAAGTTATTGAGGGTATTTTGCTTTCTTTTGGTATTTCGATTTTTACAACTGAAATGGTTTCAACATTAACAGAAGATCCAAAAACTGCTCAGGATGAATATTGGAGAGAAACACAGGCTGCTCATTGGGCTGAATACATGGAAGCTGTATATGAGGATGAACGAAAAAAAGGTGGTGGCAGTTCTGGACCAACTCCAACACCTGGTGTTACTGGTTCAGATATCCCCAGTTTTAAAGAAGTAATACAAAACATGAAGAATACGGGAAAAATTGTTCTCGGAGCTGCAGCTGGTGCCGGAGTTTGGGAATGTATGAGTAAGGCGGTTTCCAGCCTTTGGGATAAGATAGTTGGTGATAGAGATAAATTAAATGGAACTATTATATCTGATTTTGAATCTTTATATGTAGGGTCTATAGGTTGTATAAAGTATTATACAGGTCGATCATATGAAAATATATTTTTATATTCCTCAAAGGTTCATCATGTTGTATTTGATAATCCTGATTCTTATGGACGATATGTATTTCGTTTTTATGATTCTGATAATAAAATTGTTATGTGTAATAGTATTGTACAGGAATTAAAAAATGGAATTATTGAACAATCAGATCAATATGGATATCAAGAAGTTATAATTGGAGGAACTGATGCAAGTAGTGAAGAATTGCTTTTTTATGATTTCAATGTTCCAGTATATGATAAATCAGGTAATCAGATTAATCAATTAACAAAGGAAGATATTTGGGTTCATCCAGATCTGCAGGACACTTATAAAAATAATGGTAAGTTGGAATATCCTCAGCAAGCTCCGCAGCCTTTACAGATTCCTTCTATTGCTCAATTAACAGATCTTGCTAATAAGTTAAAGACAAATCCGCAACAGTCACCGAACTCTGTTCAAGAATTAATTGATCAATTAAAACAAAATCCGCAACCGCAGCCAACTGTAGCTCCTAATCCTAATCCTGACCCCAATCCTAACCCTGATCCTAATCCTAACCCTGAGGTGACTCCAAAGCCAGATGATACAACTACTGATGTAAATCCAGATGATTATAAAGCAGATCTCCGGCTTGTTTTTCCGTTCTGTATTCCCTTTGATCTGGTTCATCTGATCCAGGCATTTGAAGCAGAGCCGAAAGCTCCGGTGTTTGAGTTTCCTTTTGACCTGGAATTAGAGAATCCTTGGACTGGTAAGAAGATCCTTGATTATCATCATGTGTTCAAGCTTGATATGTCAGACTATGAACCTGTGATCAGGATCTTCCGGATCTTCGAGATCATATTTTTTATAATCGGATTGCTGATGATAACCCGACAACAGATGATTAAGGGGTGATGATTTTATGATTAAGTTTATGAAAGAAATCCTGGACAAGCTGCTGTCCGTGATCCTGTCCCTGCTTCCGCTCTCTCCCTTTGCGGATGCCATTGATAACCTGTCCCAGCTTCCCTATCTTGGTTATCTGAACTATTTTATCCCGGTGGGGACTTTCCTCAAGATCGGGGCAGCCTGGCTTGCCGCTATCGCACTCTTTTATCTGTACAGTGTGTTAGCCCGTTGGATTAAACTGATTGAGTGATTGAGGTGATCGTATGATTTTCTTATACTCCGGGACTCCCGGATCAGGGAAGAGTCTGCACGTAGCAGAACGGTTGTATCATCTGCTCCGGGCTGGTCGTCCGACTGTGTGCAACTTCCCTATCAACTTAAACCGTATTCCTAAAAAAAAGCGTGATCTGTTCTGTTATAAGAGTAACCTTGAGATTACCCCGGACTTCCTGATTGAATTCTCCCGGGAACATTTCAAGGGTAAGAAAGTAAAAGAGAGTTCCCTGCTCCTAGTCATTGATGAATGTCAGCTGATGTTCAATGCCAGGGATTGGAGCAAGTCCGGACGTGATAAGTGGCTGTCATTTTTTACGCTTCATAGACATTATGGCTATGACATTATCCTGATCGCCCAGTTCGACCGGATGATCGACCGCCAGATCCGGAGCCTGATCGAGTATGAATATATTCACAGGAAGGTAAGTAACTTTGGTCTGCGTGGAATGCTCCTCTGTGCGGTCATGCTGTCCCCGAAGCTTTTTGTCAGCGTAAAAGTCTGGTACCCGATGAAGGAGAAGGTAAGCAGCGAATTTTTCAAGTGCAAACGGAAATATTACTCGCTCTATGATACTTACCTGATGCTGGATGCCCCGGAGTGATGTATCTCATTTCCTCCGGATCTGCCAGGCTTACTGTAGAAATTTTGAGATACATTTCAGAAACGTCTGGCAGTCCCAGAGCCGGAGGCTGTCCAGAAACTCCGTCAGCCCTGCTGTGTGGGAAGACGGGGGTTGGGGGGACCCGTCTGACCGCGCGGCAGCGCTGCCGGAGTTCCGTTACTGCCCCCTGCCACGGGCCTGTAATACGTGGTCTGAAAATACATACAAAATTCATGCAAAACCCTTGTAAATATTGGCGAAAATGGCAATTTTAAAATTTGGCGAAACTGCTCTCTCGCCAAAAACTTTAACAAACTAAAGTGAGGTGCTATTTTGATTGATAAACGTGTGTTAGCAACTACAAAAATATATCAGGAATTAGATGATAAAAACTGTAAATACTGGTTTGATTTTAACAAATCTAAGTTCCTGCATAACATTGATACCTTTTATTATTCTGTGAAATTAGTGGAGGACTTTACAAATGACTCATCTGATGATTCCGTTCTCAGGTTTCGTAAATTCTTTGAGCAGAAGAAATCAATCCTTGACTCCAGGTATGGACAACTTGTACAGATCTTCTTTCCTGGGTTTGACCGCAGCCTTAATCTGTGCGCTGGCTCTTACGCTGGTTTTTTCAGTATTCGTCTGGAATGCCCGGAATGGTTTGATATTTTCATTGCTCCTTCTGTTCCTCATGGTTCTGATGGTGGTTTCTCAGTTACGTCTGAGATCGTTGTACAACTCCGATCTTATATGCTGTGGATGTATGGAGTTCATGAAGCCTTTGAACGCTCTTATGAGTATGTGAAACAGATCTGTGATTACTTCGGTTTACATATCGCATACTGTCAGGAAAACAGGATTGACTACTGCTGGCATAGCAACTACTTAAGTAATCCGGAAAGATTCTTTTCGCCGGAAAGCTTCTACAAGATGAGGGTGGACAGGTTCAAAGATGCCCTGATACACACCGCAAAAGTCGGATCAGAAGGATATGAGATTGATTATGTATCAATGGGAAAACGTTCTGACAAGGTATTTATCCGTATCTATCTGAAAAGTAAAGAGGTCATTGAAAAGAATTATAAACCATGGTTCTTCAAGGTATGGCTGTTCAATGGTCTGATCAACCGCTATGACCTGTATTGTTATGAGGAATGTTATAAAAAGCATTCCTGGCAATATCTGGATACTGCCAGACTGAAATATTACAGTGAATATGGTTTTGATCCGGAACTCCGGGAACAGTGCAGGGATGTTGTGGAAGGCAAGGTTACCATGTCCCCGGATACGCTGCATAAACTTGCAGATACATTGACACCGAAGATCAACCTGATCATGAACGTGGAATACCAGACAATGAGAAAGCATACCAAGACTTATGAACTGGTACCGTTCCGGGATAACAGTGCAAGGGAAACGTCCAAAAGGATTTATGATTACCTGGATAACCGGAAGATCATAGCTGACTATCTGACCTTTTATGTGTTCCGCCTGGTCAAACCAGAAGGGGATTCCAATAAATCAAGACGTGATCTGTGTGCTTTCTGGACTGCTCTACGGAGCTGCAGGATGATAGATGTAAATGTCAGACCAAAAGATGTGAAACTGATCCGGCAGTACTGCAGGCAGCTCAACAGTGACATAATGAAAAAGCGTGTAATTAATGCTGCTGTAACTCTCGGTATCTATACCAGGGGAATTAACAATGATAACGTGGTGCAGGATTGTGTTGAAGCACTTTGCCAGCTGAATGATAATGATATTTATGATGCAAACCGCTACAAACAGAAAAAAGCCCGCCAATTCAATAGCAGTGAACTGGCGGACACTTATGTAAGTAGTGTTACTCATGAGTATCAGATAGTCAATATCAATACTGGTGAAGTATCTACGGACATAATACCATAAGCATCTGAAAAATACAATTACAATCATGTATCTCAAAACGGACGTTGCAGCGTTCGGATCCGCTGCATCTGCAGAAAGAAATGAGATACAAAAGGAGGACTTATGAGTATATCTTTAAAACAAGCTTATGATCTGTTTATCTTTGATCGTGCAACTTATTGTAAGCAAAAGACTATCCAGAATTACAAGAATACGCTTTCATATTTTTTTAAGTTTCTGGAAGGTGACCGGGGCTGTCCTATATCTGAGATCGTGCTTGATTCTGTTACTACCATGGATTTAAAAAAATATGTTGCCTTCCTGCGTTCCAGGAATAAACTTGAATCCCATCCTTTAAAGCCTACAGTAAACCAACCCATAACTAAGAGATCTATCCGGACATATTCTGTAGATCTTCGAACTTTCTTTCATTTTCTGTATTATGAGGAATACATACCGACTGATATAACTAAGGGATTTAAGATCATTAAGTCTGAGACTAAATTAGTATTACCGTTATTTGATGGTGAAGTACAGAAAATTGACAATTGCTTTAACCAGAAGACTTATACCGGACTTCGTAATTACTGCATTGTTCATTTAATGTTAGATGAGGGATTGCGTTCAGGTGATGTAGTGAATTTAACTACTAGCTCGATAAATTTTGATGAATCCTATATTATTATACTGAATGGAAAAGGTGATAAAGACAGGATTGTTCCTCTGGCGAAAAGACTTCGGCAGCCATTGTATAGATATCTGACATTTTACAGACCCCGTACTTCAGAACATGATTCCCTGTTTTGTTCTTTGCATAATCCGGAAGAACCATTTACACTGGATGCGGTCAAGTCACTTTTCAGCCGGATCAGGAAAGAGACAGAGCTTCCCCGTCTGAAACCGCATTTGCTCCGGCACACATTTGCAACATCTTTTATTCTTGGTGGTGGTGATCTAGAATCATTAAGACTTTATCTTGGACATAGCAGCTATGATACAACTCAGAATTATCTGCACCTTGCAAATACATATGAGAGAATGGGATCAGATGTATATAAGTTAGATGGAATTTTCTTCCGGTCGTATTATTCCCGGGGCTATGCGATCGGAACTAACCAAAGGGTCAAGTAGCCTTGTCAAGTAAAAAAATAACCGCTAGAAGCCTTGATTTCTAGCGGTTCTACGTGCGTTAGAGGTTGCTGCGTGCCAGTGGCACGCGTTTAGCAACGACCGGAGCGAAGCGTAGATCGAACCCGTTCGAGTCCGACCCGTACTCGAATAAAAAAATAAGACAGTGCATTTGCACTGTCTTATTTTTTATTAGCGTGCGTTAGAGGATTCGAACCCCCGGCCTTTTGGTCCGTAGCCAAACGCTCTATCCAGCTGAGCTAAACGCACATCCTTGTGAAGTTCTTATCTCGTGTCCCTCACAACAATGAGTATTCTACTCTATACTGGAGCATTTGTCAACACTTTTTTTGAATTTTTTATTTTTTTCTTTTGATTCGCAAAATTATAACAATTTACAACTATTCTGTAATGATATCAGTACACAGGTACACCAAAATACCATCGCAGTCCTGTTTTCATTAATTCCGCCGCAAAGCCTCGATCGGGCTCAGTTTTGCTGCTTTCTTCGCAGGATAAATTCCAAAGAATACTCCTACTGCACAGGAAAACAAAGTCGCCGCCATAATTGTACTCAGGCTGATTCCCGGAGTGATGGACATTCCCATACTGCTGCTTATGATTGAACAGATCACATATCCGCCAATCACACCCAGAACAATTCCTATCACCCCTCCAATCACCGTCAGAATTGCCGCCTCTGCCAGAAACTGCATCATAATAGAAGAGGTTTTCGCTCCCAGTGACTTACGGATACCAATCTCTCTGGTACGTTCTGTTACGGAAACCAGCATAATATTCATAACGCCGATACCGCCAACCAGAAGGGAAATTCCCGCCACAAAGGAGATAAAAGCAGTCACCATATCCAGCATCTGATTCATAGAGCTCATAATATCCTGAAAGCTCTGTACCTGAAAGTAATCTTTTCCTGCACACTGATGTCTTTTTTCCATCAGTTTTACCACTTTGTCAGCAACATCCTGACTGTTTAAGCTCTTATCTGCCTGCATTGTTACTGAGAAAAAGTAATCGGATACACCGGTGAATTCATTCATTGTAGTATAGGGAACATTAATAGTCACCGGCATTCCCTCATAAGTATAACTGACAAAGGTTCCATTTTCTTTCTGGGTTGTCACCCCGCAGATACGAAGACTTTTGGTCAGTCCATAACAATTGACATCTACAGTCATTCCAACCACATCATCTGTGCCAAAGAGTCTTTTTGCATCTGCATCGGAAAGCACACAGACATTTTTTGCTTCCTGAACTTCATTTTCTCCGAAATATACTCCATGCTTCATGGTGGCATTATTTAACAGCTTTGCATCCGGTCCCTCACCCGTCAGCATAAGAGAAAAATTTCCCTTACCTGTGGTAGTTTCTCCACTGAATGAATCCGAAACATTTACTCCTTCTATACCGTCTACCGCCCGGATTGCTTCCACATCATCCGCAGTGATCCACTCCTCATCTGTCTGTGCCTCATCGCTGACACTGATGGCAATCTGCCCGCCGCCGATATCATCAATTTCACTGTTCATCTGGTTCTTGGTTCCTTCACCCACAGATACAATGGCAATTACAGAAGCAATGCCAATGATAATGCCAAGCATAGTCAGAAAAGAACGTCCCTTATTTGCCATAATGTTATGGACTGCCATCTTGATATATTCATACAGATTACTCATCGGCATCCTCTCCTGTCTGTTCAGGAACTGCCTGTACTTCCATTCCCTCTGTGTAATCACCCAGATCTGCGATTACTTCTTCTCCTTCTTTGATTCCGTCCGTAATTTCCACATAATCCTCTGAGCTGATTCCTGTGGTAATATTTCTCTTTGTCACCAGTCCATCTTCTATCACATAGCAGAAGGAGCCTTCTTTTCCGATATTGACCACTTCCACAGGAAGAGTCACCACATTTTTCGCAGAAGCCGCATAAATCTTAACCTTTGCATCTACTCCCAGGAAAATATCTTCATCCGGATTATCAATGCTTACTGTTGCTGAAATGACCGGCGTTCCTTTTTCATTCTGCACCGCAATATGACTCATTTTTGTTACAGTACCCTGATAAGTATTATCCCCCAAGGTAATCTCAACAGACTGCCCCTCTTTCACTGTATTATAATCATATTTAGAGAGAGTCACATCCACACTTGCCTTGTCTGCATTCTCAATAGTAAACAGTTCCATACCCTGAGTAACTGCTGCTCCCTGCTTAATATCTGCCTTGGATATGATTCCGTTAAATTCCGCGGTGATTCCTTTCTTTCCTTCCTTCACCAGCTCCTCGGCTGATTTTGCGTCCAGTTCGGAAAGATTATCTGTTACTTTCAGTTTCTCTTTTTCTTCTTTTGTCAGGCTTGTGGAATCTGCCTCTGCGATAGCTTTCTCAGAAGCCAGATCTGACTGAAGCTCTGCAAGTTCATCGCTTGCTGTCTCAAGTGCACTTTCCAGAGCAGAAGTATCCGCAGTTACTGTCCCGCCATCACTTCCACTGTAATCATATCCGTAGGAGGAAGAATCTTCCCCATCGCTGTCATCTGCATCTGAACCGTCTGAAATTCCCCATGAGTAATCTGCACTGCTTTCTGTGAAATCAGAAAGTACCGGCATTTTCGGTGTCTGCTGCTTAAGATCATTATAAGTCTGCTGTGCCTGCTGCATTGCGAGCTGTGCCTGTGTTCTTGCAGCCTCCGCATTATCCAGAGCCTGTGTATTCTCATCTGAAGGGTCTGCCTGCCATGTTGCAAATGCCATCTGATATGTGGTGTCTGCCTGATTATAATCGCTTTGTGCCTGATTATACTGTGCATTCAGATCTGAGAGCTGCTGCTGGTACTGCGGAAGAGTCTCCGTCTTGTATGTATAAAGTGCGGCCTGATATTTACTCTGGATTTCCTCCTGTTTCTTTGCCTCTGCCTGGGCTTTTGCCTGAGCTTCCTGCTGCTGTGCCTGAGCCTGAGCTGCTGCCTGTGCGGATGCCTGAGCTGCCGCTTCACGCTGTGCCGCTGCTGCTGCCGCTGAAATCTGTGATTTCAGAGACGAGACATAAGCTTTTTTATCCTTTATTTTCTTCTCAAGCTCCTGAACATTCTTTTTGGCATCCTTCTGCTTCTTCTCTGCTTTGTAAGATTTATTTCTTGTATCCTTTGTATCATACTTTGTTGATTTCAGATTCAGTTCTGCTTTCCGATTATCTTTCTCCAGATCCTCTGTATTAAACTCGATCAGTTTTGTTCCCTTTTTCACCACATCTCCCTGGGCAAAAGAAACCGTTTTCAGCTCTGCATTTACAGGAGAATAATAGGTCTTCTCCTCTTCACTTCCCACTGTTCCTGTGGCATCTACAATTTCCTTAACATCACCCTTCTCTGCAATTACCACCTGAACCTGCGGGATCTGATTTTCTGTGGAATTCCTCTGACCTGCTACTGTAACTCCGCCGGCAACAACGAGAACAGCAGCTGCTCCAATAATAATTTTCTTTTTACTTTTCTTTTTTTTCATAATATTTGTCTCCTTGTAACCGGGTTTATGCATCCAGCTGATTTTTTATATATTCTTCTTTCCCATAGTTTTTATTGATAAAATCTGACTCTATCTTTCCATCCATAATTCTGACTACACGCCTTGCCTGAGCAGCAATCCCATTATCATGTGTGATCAATATGACCGTTTTTCCCTGCTCGTGCATACTTTTAAGAATCTGAAGAATCTCCTTACTGGATGCAGAATCCAGATTTCCTGTAGGTTCATCTGCCAGGATCACCGGTGGCTGGGCCGCGATTGCTCTTGCAATAGCCACCCTCTGCTGCTGTCCTCCTGACATTTCATTTGGTCTGTGATCCATACGTTTCTCAAGCCCTACCATGGTCAGTGACTCTACTGCCAGCTTATGTCTCGTTTTTCTGTCTACCCCTCTGTAAACCAGCGGTAGTTCCACATTTTCAATTGCAGTCAGATTTGAGATCAGATTAAATCCCTGAAAAATAAATCCGATCTCCCGGTTTCTGACTTCTGAGAGTTCATTGTCTTCCATTGTGGACACATCAGTTCCATTCAGAAAATATTCGCCGGATGTAGGCACATCCAGACAACCCAGCATATTCATAAATGTAGACTTTCCTGAACCTGACTGTCCGATAATAGCAACAAACTCACCCTTATTAATTTCCAGATTAATATGATCCAGCGCCCGTACTTCATTCTCGCCGGGATTATATATTTTACACAAATCTTTTACTCTGATCAGCGCTTCCTCCATCTTTCCCTCCCGTCTATTAAATATCCTGCTCCAATCCAGATCTTACAGAATCGCAACCTGTCTTTCGTAAGATATCAGAAATACCTTTTACAATCATAACCTCACTTATATGTTAAAAGGGCAGCGCTTCAGTTTTCCAAAAGCTCTGCCCTTATCTGCGGAATCTGCAAGTCTCTGTTATCAGAAACGATACAGCTTCCACGATTTCTTCATATTTTTATTCCGCATCTGCCTGACTTTTTATGCTTCCAGCAGAAATGCCTTATATGCTTTCTTAGCTTCGTAAATATCTGCCTTACTTGTCACTTCCCATGGTGCATGCATACTGAGCACTGCCACACCGCTGTCAATGACTTCCATTCCATAAAGTGCTGCGATATAAGCGATTGTTCCGCCTCCGCCTACATCAACTTTACCAAGCTCAGCTGTCTGGAACGCAACTTCATGGCTGTCAAAAATATTTCTGACTCTTGCCACATATTCTGCATTTGCATCATTCGAGCCGGATTTACCTCTTGCTCCGGTAAATTTATTTAATACGATACCTCTTCCAAGATAAGCTGCATTCTTTTTCTCAAATGCCTCCCCATAAGCCGGATCATAGCCTGCACTTACATCAGAGGAAAGCATACTGGAATTCTTCAGAGTTCTTCTCAATCTCAGATCACTGTAGCATCCCATTGCATCCAGAAGTTCAGCCACTGCGTTCTCAAAGAAACGTGACTGCATACCGGTTGCACCTACGCTTCCAATCTCTTCTTTATCAGTAAACAGACAGCAGGAAGTGTGTTTCGGGGTGTCCATCCCAAGCATTGCAAGCAGAGAAGTATATGCGCACACTCTGTCATCCTGTCCATAAGCAGCGATCATACTTCTGTCCAGACCACACTCTCTTGCCTTTCCTGCCGGTACGATCTCCAGCTCTGCAGAAAGAAAATCTTCCTCTTCCATATCATACTTCTCTTTAAGGATATTCAGTACATTCTGTTTTACTGCCTCTTTCTTCTTATCATCTTCCAGGTCTTTCAGTGGTCTGCTGCCGATCAGGATGTCCAGATTCTCTCCCTCGATCACTTCTGCCGCTTTTTTCTGCATCTGCTTTCCTGCAAGATGGATCAGAAGGTCTGTGATATATACGATCGGATCATCCTCATCCTCACCGATATTTACTTCTGCTGTACTTCCGTCTTTCTTTACCACTACGCCATGGATTGCCAGGGGAAGAGTCACCCACTGGTATTTCTTAACACCGCCATAATAATGGGTATCCAGATATGCAAGATCCGTATCCTCATATAATGGATTCTGTTTGACATCAAGACGTGGAGAATCAATGTGTGCTCCCAGAATATTCATTCCCTCAGAAATATCATCCTGTCCGATATGAAACAGTGCAATGATCTTCTTCATTCCGACTGTATAAACTTTATCTCCAGCTTTCAGTTTCTCACCCTTTGCAGTCTTCTCTTCCAGAGATTCATAACCTGCTGCCCGTGCTTCTCTGATGATCTGCGTCACACATTCACGCTCTGTTTTTCCCACATTAAGAAAATTGCGATACGCTTTTGCAACCTGCTCCAGTTCTTTTTCTTCTGCTTCTGTATAAGAAAGCCATGCATTTCTACGTTCCATTTACTGTTCCGCCTTTCTTTATGACTGTCATTCATAGTATTGCTTTGATAACGGTAACTATTCATCAGTTCGCTATTATGTAATGGTATTGAACAATTACCTGTTTTTCATTATAAAACATCCTCTGAAAATTTTCCATATGATTAATATTTATTTGTCAGTGGACATTATGATTCATTTCCGCTATAGTTGATGACAGGTTAATGTTTCTCCTCTCAAATTCATTATTTGCGAGGATTATTATAAAAATATCTGCAATACCAGGAGGTTCTGTCATGAAAAATTCAGAGGAACTGCGTCAGCAGCTTCGTTCCATAAACCGCAAAAGTTATCCGGCATATAAAGGGCTGAAAGGTCTGTATCATTTTGGAAATTATATTCTGTCCATCGACCATGTGCAGGGAGATCCTTTTGCTTCTCCCTCTCATGTCAGCATTCAGATTTCACACAGAGATGCCGGATTTCCCGTCGAATATTATAAAGATACACTTACCGGGACTACTCTTTGCGACTATCTTACACGTCAGTTTGAAAAACAGGTCAGTCAGTACAGCTTTCGTGCAAAAGGCTCCGGCAAAAGCGGCCTGCTCACTGTCAGTCATTGTGGTCAGGAGATTCTTTCCCGGACAGCCTGTGAAATAACAGAAAAAGGCATAACCGCCCGCTTTTTTGTGGGCTTCCCTGCTAATGGCCGCACGATCAATGCCACTGAACTGGAGAAAATCCTTTTTGATTTTCTGCCTGTATGCATTCAAAAATCCTTTTTCTACTCCAGCCTTAATGCAAAGGAATTACAGAATTATATAGAGCTTGCAGAGGATCAGGAATTTATCCGTCAGACGCTGCCCGCAAAAAATCTCTGCGCATTCATAGCCGATGGCTCCATCCTCCCAAGAGAAAGCGGTATTTCCTCCCGCCCTATGAAAGCTTCCATTCCCTTTACTTCTCCGGACAGTCTGCGCATTTCCATAAATCTTCCCCATAAAGGAAAAATCACAGGCATGGGGATTCCAAAGGGAATCACTCTGATCGTAGGCGGTGGATATCATGGCAAATCCACGCTTCTGAATGCACTTGAACTTGGTGTATACAATCATATCCCCGGAGATGGACGTGAATACGTGATCACAGATGCAACTGCTGTCAAACTGCGTTCAGAAGATGGCCGTTTTATCAAGGATGTGGATATTTCCATGTTTATAAATGATCTTCCAAACAAGAAAGATACCCGCTGTTTCTCTACACTGGATGCCAGTGGAAGCACTTCCCAGGCAGCCGGTATCGTAGAAAGCATGGAAGCCGGAAGCCACCTTTTTCTTCTTGACGAAGACACCTCCGCAACTAACTTCATGGTTCGTGATGCTTTCATGCAACAGGTTATCCAGCGTGAGAAAGAGCCGATCACTCCGTTTCTGGAACGTGCAGAAGATCTTTATAAAAAAGCAGGGATTTCTACAATTCTTGTTGCCGGTAGTTCCGGGGCATTCTTTCATATTGCAGATACAATTATCCAGATGGACAATTACGTTCCAAAAGATATTACAGCTTCTGTCAAAAAATTATGCAGCCAATATCCTCTGCCTGCTGTTTCAGTTACTGATTTTCAGCTTCCGCACAGCCATCGCATTATGAGCAGACCTGCCGAATCTTCTAAGCGCCTCATACATAACAGTCGTGGAAATCATTCCGATTCCGGTGCCGCAAAACCTGAGCGCCTGAAAACCAGAATCTCCGGAACAGATGGCTTCTCTCTCGGCAGACAGGAGATTGATCTCCGCTATACAGAACAGCTTATTGACGCAGAACAGACCGCTGCCTTAGGTCTCCTGCTGAAATATGCAGTTGAACATCTGGCAGACGGCAGACGTACCCTGCCTGAGATTGTGCAGTTTCTTTGGAAAAATCTCTCTTTACATGGTCTGTCCTTCTTTACGGAGAATCAAAAAATTTCCTGTGGTTACGCTACTCCCCGTATTCAGGAAATTTATGCCTGTCTTAATCGTTACAGAGGTTTATAAGAAAGAATCCTGCTTCAGTGACATAATAAAATCACCGCTTCTCCGTCGATCTTGTCGGCTAAGCGGTGATTCACGTTCATTTTACACTTTTTAGGGAAAGGAAAGATTTTCTCTTAAGGTACGTCATTTCCTTAAGATGTAAATATCATAACCTATAAATGTGAGAGAAATTTGTCTAATTTCTAATATAATTATAAAATTTATAAAAAAACTGCAAAAATTTGTTACTGTTCACTCCGTTCTCAGCAACACAAAAATTTTACACTTTTAGAAATTTTGTAGGAATCAGTTGCATCTCCCTTTCAATCCGTTATAATATTAGATGTATGTAACTATTTAATAATCAAAGAAATCTCTGCGGAACAGTTATCTGATATAGAGCTGCATAACACAACAAAGGTTAGTACACCGTTTTCGAAATAACTATACCACTCACTTGTCTGCGAATCCGATTGGTATAGTTATTTACGAAACGATGTACCTGGAAAGAGGAAAATAAATGTTTAGAAAAATAGATAAAACCAGTACATTCAACGATGTTCTGAAACAAATTATCGAAAATATCCAAAACGGAGAATTACAACCCGGCGACGCACTTCCTGCTGAACGTATTCTGGCAGAAGAATTCGGAATCTCCAGACCAGCATTACGAGAAGTCCTGAAGGCTCTTTCCCTGCTCGGGATTACTGTCAGCGTACATGGCGGTGCCAATTATATTGCAACTGATCTTCACAGCTGTCTTACTGAACCTCTGTCTATCATATTTCAAATGTACAACAGCAAAATTCAGGATGCATTGCAGCTTCGAGGCGCACTGGAAAGCAAAGCTGCTTTTCTCGCTGCCCAAAACTGTACACCGCTGGATGCTGCTGAACTCCAGCTTATCATTGCCAGACTGGACAGCACTCAGGATGAAAAAATCCGCGGTGATCTGGATCGTGATCTGCATCTGAAAATTGCTCAGATTTCTGACAATCCATTAATACTGAGTGTCTTAAATGCCTCTGCACAGATTACCGAAAATATGATCGTTGGAATACGTTCCTATCTTATGCAGAAAAATAACGATGCACCGGAGATTGATTCCCAGCACACTCGGCTTGTTCAGGCAATAACCAATAATGATGCACCTCTTGCAGAAAAAGTTATGAACGAACATATGCATACTATAGAATATCTCCTGAATGAAATTACGTCTGACAACCTCACAATTTCTGATAACGTTCAACAACCATAAATTACCCTGATCATGTTATCAAAAATTATATGTCAGACCCACTTATCAAACCTATGGCAATCCTCTAAAATCATACTTTATCTGGAGAATTGCCATATCTGCTTTACAATCATTCTGTTTCTTCACTGAAAATCTCGCACATCAGCCTTGCCCCTGTTTTAAATCCCATGGCAAAACTTTCTTCCAGCTCTTGTGGATATATTTCCATATGTTTATTCATCAGTTCATCCAGTTCTTCAGCAAGCTCATCTGTCAGTTGAACTCTCAATTTCTGATAGCACTGGTATGCCTTCTCTTTTTTCTCTTTACATAAATCATCATGCATTACTGACATTTCATTTTTTTCTCTATTGTCATTATCCATATACATACCATACAATTTCCGAATCACATTTTCCATATATTTACCCAGTCTCTCTGAAAATATTTATTTACTGCATTCTAGAGCGTGTCTGAAAAAGGCTTTCTGCAAGATGTGCGTCACAATTTGTGGGAT
>ENA-ORUG01000221-ORUG01000221.1-human-gut-metagenome-genome-assembly--contig:-NODE-221-length-72044-cov-5.109933_pt1 | contig 72044 bp, 74 predicted proteins | sample MGYA00242079_ERZ509207 | MGnify/ENA primary metagenome ERZ509207 (study PRJEB26280, sample SAMEA2338780) | human gut metagenome | biome: human gut; feature: human-associated habitat; material: faeces...
ATTCGGAAGATAATGAATATATTGCCCTTTCGCTGCATCCATAAAGATAAAATCAAAAGTTCCTTCCATTTCCGCAAGTACTTCTGTCGCATCTCCTTCAATCAGAGTAATCTTATCTTCCTTTCCCGCTCTGCGGAAATTCTCCCTCGCAATCGGGATTCTCTTCTCATAATTCTCTATTGTTGTTATATGTCCACCTTCCGGCAGGTAATCACTCATCAATAACGCAGAGAAACCTACGGCAGTTCCGACTTCCAGAACGCGCATAGGTTTTTTCATCAAAAGGAGAACCTCCAGGAAGCTCTGCATCTCTCGTCGGATGATCGGTACATCCGCCGCCAGAGCTTCCTGTTCAATTGTCTCCAGTATTTCACTGTTCTCTGTATCCATAGAATTGATGAATGTAATAATACGTTCATCTACTATCATATCTTACACATCCACATCCATGATGATCGGGATCACCATTGGTCTTCTCTTTGTCTTCTTCCAGATATAGTCATTCATTGCATCACGGATCACAAGCTTGATCTTATTCCAGTCTGTATGTCTTCCTTTCAGGCATTTCTCAAGTGCTTCTGAAACAGCCTTTCTTGCATCATCCATCAGCTCCTCTGACTCTCTGACATAGACAAATCCTCTTGATACGATATCCGGTCCTGCAAGCAGGCGGTTCGTTCTTCTCTCTAATGTAAGAACCACAATAATGATACCATCTTCTGCAAGATGCTGTCTGTCTCGAAGAACGATATTTCCAACATCTCCAACACCAAGTCCGTCTACCAGGATTGCTCCTGTATGAACCTTATCTACAACCTTAGCGTAATCATCACACAATTCAAGTACTTCACCGGACTGCATAATAAATACATTCTCTTTCGGAATTCCAAGGCTCTTCGCAACACCTGCGTTTGCTTTCAGATGACGGTATTCACCATGCACCGGAATCGCATATTTCGGTTTTACGAGAGAATAGATCAACTTCAATTCTTCCTGACAGGCATGTCCTGATACATGGGCATCCTGGAAAATAACTTCAGCTCCCTTTGCAGAGAGTTCATTGATTACACGTGAAACCGATTTCTCATTTCCAGGAATCGGGTTGGAGCTGAAAATGATCGTATCATTCGGCTGAATTGTAACCTTGCGGTGTACGTCAGCTGCCATTCTTGACAGTGCAGCCATAGATTCTCCCTGGCTTCCTGTTGTGATCAGCACCATCTTCTCCGGTGGATAATTCTTCATCTGATCAATCTCAATCAATGTATTATCCGGTACATTCAGATATCCTAATTCTGATGCTGTAGAAATGATATTCACCATACTACGACCTTCTACAACAACCTTTCTGCCATACTTATAAGCGGAGTTGATGATCTGCTGTACACGGTCAACATTCGAAGCAAATGTCGCAATGATCAGTCTTGTATTCTGATGCTCTGCAAAAATGTGATCAAATGTGATACCTACTGTACGTTCTGACTGCGTAAATCCTTTTCGCTCTGCATTCGTACTGTCAGACATCAGTGCCAGCACGCCTTTCTTACCGATCTCAGCAAAACGCTGCAGGTCGATCGCATCTCCAAATACCGGAGTATAATCAACCTTGAAGTCTCCTGTGTGGACAACAACACCTGCCGGTGAATAGATTGCCAGTGCGGACGCATCCTGGATACTGTGGTTCGTCTTGATAAATTCAATCCGGAACTTTCCAAGATTGATTGACTGACCATGACGTACAACCTTTCTCTTCGTTCCACGAAGCAGATTATGCTCCTTCAGCTTGTTCTCAATGATTCCCATTGTAAGCTTGGTTGTATAAATCGGAATGTTGATCTCTTTGAGTACATACGGCAATGCACCGATATGGTCCTCATGACCGTGCGTGATAACAAATCCCTTTACCTTGGAAATATTGTCTTTCAGGTAGGTTACATCCGGAATTACAAGGTCGATTCCAAGCATATCATCTTCCGGGAACGCAAGACCACAGTCTACAACAACAATACTGTCTTCATACTCAAACGCAGTAATGTTCATACCAATCTGTTCCAGACCTCCAAGCGGTATGATACGCAATTTTCCATTATTCTGTTTTTTCAAAAAATATACACCTCCACTATCTCTGTTTCTTCATACAGTCTTTACACAGTCCGTAGAATTTCAGTTCGTGGTCCAGGACATGGAAGCCGGTTGCCTTCTCGATATGATCTTCCAGACTCTCCAGAAGGTCATCATCAAACGGCATTACCTTGTTACATCTCTTACAAATCAGGTGATGATGATTGTGCTTTGTCTCCCCATTCAGTAAATGTCCGATCTCATAGCGCACACATCCATCCCCAAAATTAATCCTGTCTACCAGCTGCATATCCCACAAAAGCTGTAATGTTCTGTATACTGTGGCAAGCCCAATCTCCGGATAATCCTCTGATACCAGATCATAGATATCTTCCGCTGTCATATGACTCCCACTGTTCTCTTCAAGTACGGACAGAACAAGCAGTCTCTGGTGAGTCACCTTCAGCCCCTTTTCCTTTAACTTCTCTTTCAGAAGCTTCTGTGTCTTATCTGCTTCCATCTGTCTGCCTCCTATCTATATTGTAAAAAGAACTCCAGACTTTTTTCTGACACTTCTGCAAAAGTGAGAAAAGTATTCCTGTCTGCAGTTTCTCTTACATTCGTATTTCTTTCATGTAATTACATCTCAATATCGACGTCTTCCAGCAATTCCTCAAATACTTTGGAAACTGCCATCAGCTCTGTATCGTCTTCCACGATCTCATACGTCTTCTCTGCGTCTTTTGATTCTTCAACTTCTCTGAGAATCAGGCATTCTGCGTCATCTTCTTCTGAATCAACTACAAGAATATACGCGGAACCATTGATCTTTGTCTCTTCAAGTACAAAGAACTCATCTGCTCCACTTCCATCACTGAAAGTAAACTTTGCCTTTTCCATATAATTTTCCTCTATTCTGCTGTTTTCTGCATATAAATCGAATCTAAATATCCCTGGAGAATGAACACAGCAGCAATCTTATCGACATATTGCTTTCTGTTTTCTCTTCTCACACCACTCTCGATCAGTGTCTGCTCTGCCGCTACTGTCGTAAGTCTCTCGTCCCACATGATCACTTCCAGTCCTGTACGACGAACCAGCATGTCACGAAATTCCAATGACTTCTGTGCACGCTCCCCGATATCATTATTCATATGTTTTGGAAATCCAAGCACGATCTTCTCTACCTGATATTCTTTGATCAATTCTTCAATCCTCGCACAGGTACGGCGCAGCTTGTTCTCCTCTTTCCGTTGTATTGTCTCAATTCCCTGGGCCGTAAGTCCGAGCGGGTCGCTGATAGCAACACCTACAGTCTTCGTCCCATAGTCCAGTCCCATTACTCTCATTGTCTGATTATTCCCACGCATTATGCTCAATATACGCTTTCAACAGTTCTTCTACCAGTTCATCACGTTCCACCTTCATGATCAGGCTTCTTGCTCCGTTAAAACTTGTAATGTATGTCGGATCTCCTGACATGATATATCCAACGATCTGATTCACCGGATTGTATCCTTTTTCTTTCAGAGCCTTGTATACGATCTCAAAAATATCCTTCGCAGAAATCTGCGGTCCCGGCTCTACCTGAAAGAACTGAGTACTACTTAAATCACTCATCTTTCTTCCTCCTTCTCTTTCTTGTATCTATTTCCTTCTTCCGAAGGGCTTTGCTGTTGTTCTGTCAAACAGCGCAAAACGCTCTGGAAACCCAGAAACCCTACTTATAATTCTAATATAACCGAATTCAAAATTCAATGTATAATTTGCGAATCCTTCCCAATTTGAACTTTTACGATACTATTCTTGAGATTTTCATTTGTCTCTAGTGCAATTTTCATATATTCTTTCGTATGACCTATCTGTACTTCTTTTCCATTCAGTTCCAGATCCTCTTCCACAAGTACTTCCACTTCTTTTCCCTGGAAACTCTGTTCATATGCTGCACGCTTTTTCTCACCAAGTTCAATTAATTGTGCACTTCTCTTCGCCTTGATCTGTTCATCTACCTGATCTGGCATCACAGCTGCTTTTGTCCCCTCACGGCGGGAGTATTTAAAAATATGTGTCTCATAGAAATCTATGCTGTCCACAAAATCATATGACTCTTTGAACTCTTCTTCTGTCTCTCCTGGGAATCCCACAATCACATCGGTTGTCAATGCCGGATTCGGGAAGTATTTTCTGAGAAGTTCACATTTTTCCGCATATTCACTGCTTGTATATCTACGGTTCATACGCTTTAATGTTGCATCACATCCGCTCTGCAGAGACAGGTGGAAATGCGGACACATCTTCGGAAGCTTTGCAATCCCTTCTGCAAATTCTTCTGTGATGATCCCCGGTTTCAAAGAGCCAAGACGAATTCTTTCAATTCCATCAATCTCATGGACTGCCCGGATCAATTCCAGAAGGTGATATTCTTTATCAAAATCAATTCCATATGAGCTCAGATGAATTCCTGTCAGTACAACCTCCTTATATCCGTTATCTGCCAGTGTACGTACTTCATCAAGCACATCTTCCATGGAACGGCTGCGGACTCTTCCACGAGCATATGGAATGATACAATATGTGCAGAACTGATTACATCCATCCTGAACTTTAATATAAGCTCTTGTATGATCTCCCGGCTTCGTCAGGTGAAGATTCTCGTACTCTTTTGTCTTTCCGATCTCTTCCATCTTGATCTCTGCTTTTCTGTCGTTTTCCTGGTTCTTTGCATTCTTTTCATTTTCTGTTACGTTGCAATCTGCATTGTGTGTTCTTTCATACTCTTCCAATGCTTCGATCAGATTCTGCTTCTTATTATTACCAAGCACAATGTCAATGCAATCATCCACCTGAATCTCTTTTTCCTTCGCCTGGACATAACATCCTGCAGCGACAACAACTGCATCCGGATTCATTTTTCTCGCCCGGTGCAGCATCTGTCTCGACTTGCGGTCCGCGATATTTGTAACAGTACATGTATTGATTACATAAAGGTCTGCCCCTTCCTTGAAAGGAACGATCTCATACCCTGCTTTTTCAAGCATTTCCTGCATGGCTTCCGTCTCATAGGCATTTACTTTGCATCCCAAATTGTGCAGTGCTGCTTTCTTCATTTATTTCTACCTCTTTTTTCCTTTTATCTCGTTAATTTCTTGACTTTTGAACCTGCATCCCGTAGAATATACCTAGGCTTAGAAGCCAACTTTATTGTATAATTCAAGGAGGGATTTCAAATGAAAACAGTACAGATTTCATTAAACTCAATCGACAAAGTCAAATCATTCGTTAACACTATCACAAAATATGATAATGATTTCGATTTAGTATCCGGAAGATATGTTATAGATGCCAAATCAATCATGGGTATTTTCAGCCTTGATCTTTCCAAACCGATCGACCTGAACATCCACGCCGACAGCAATATTGATGACATTCTTGCTGCACTTGATGCTTACATCATCAAATAATTCTATCTGAATACAACTCATGCGGACTTTATTTTTGTAGCTTGTCCGCATATTTTTTAGAGTAAAGAAAAGCTGTTCCATTGGAGCAGCTTTTCTTTTTCCTATTATTCTCCCTGCTTCACTTCAATGATCTCAACAGTATCAATTGCTGTCTGCATCAGTTCGTCAATCTTTTCTGCAAGGTTCAACTCAGACTTCTCAATTCGTTCAATATTCGGCTTTGTCACCGGATGTTTTGCAACGAAAATTGTACAACAATCCTCAAATGGCTGGATTGAAGTTTCATAGGTATTGATCTTCTCAGAAATTTCTACAATATCCTTCTTATCAAATCCGATCAGCGGACGATAAACCGGAAGTGTACATACTGCATTCGTCGCTGCAAGACTCTGCATTGTCTGGCTTGCTACCTGACCGATACTCTCTCCTGTGATCAGACCAAGACATCCGTCTTTCTTTGCAAAATGTTCTGCGATCTTCATCATGTAGCGACGCATAATGATCGTCAGTTCATCATGTGGACACTTCTCATAGATATAAAGCTGAATATCTGTAAAGTTGACAACATGAAGCTTGATCGGTCCTGAATAAGCAGAAACGAGTCTTGCAAGATCAACTACCTTCTCTTTTGCTCTTTCACTTGTGTACGGTGGTGCATGGAAATAAGTTGCCTCGAGTTCAACACCACGCTTGGATACCATATATCCGGCAACCGGACTGTCAATTCCTCCTGACAGAAGTAGCATTGCGCTTCCGTTTGTCCCGATTGGCATACCTCCCGGTCCCGGAATGATTCTGGAATAGATATAAACTTCTTCACGGATCTCCACATTGATACGAAGTTCCGGCTTATGAACATCTACTTTCATTTCCGGAAATGCCTCCAGGATTGCTTCTCCGACTTCACAGTTGATCTCCATAGAATTCGCAGGATAGCTCTTCTTTGCTCTTCTTGCATCAACTTTAAATGTCATGTTCTTCTCTTCGTAAGCCTCATCCACATATGCCACAACATCTTTTCTCAGCTGTGCCAGTTCAGCCACCGGTACACGGACTACCGGACAGATTCCGACAATGCCAAATACCTTCTGAAGGCTTTCTACTGTCTCATCAAAATCATAATCTCCATCACAATCCACGTAGACTCTTCCGTGACATTTGTGTACAAGGAATTCTCCGTCTACGCCCTGCAGAGCATAACGAATCTGACGTACCAGTGCATCTTCAAAGATATAACGGTTCTTTCCCTTAATTCCGATCTCGCCGTATTTTATCAGAAATGAATGAAATTTCATGCTTTTTCTCCTTTATGAATCGACGTCAATTAATGACGCGTATATTTTCTCAGCATCGGTATACAATTATATAGTGTTTCCAGCGTGTAGTCAATTTCTTCTTTTGTAGTAAATTCTGACATACTGAAACGAATCGTCGCATCCAGATATTCCTGTGCCGCCCCAATGCTTCTGAGAACACCGCTTACTGCCGGATGATTCGATGCACATGCAGATCCTGATGAGACATAAATCCCCTTATCTTCCAGTGTATGAAGAAGAACCTCACTTCGGATTCCTGCAATTCCAAGACTGATAATATGTGGTGCACTTCCTTCATCTTTCAGACCATGGACTGTTGTATTCTCAATCTTTCCTGCCTGCTCAATAAAATAATCCTTCAGTTCACGCATCAGAGCTACTTTCATATCCAAATCATTATAGATCATCTTTGTTGCAAGTCCAAGCCCTGCAATTCCCGGAACATTTTCTGTACCCGAACGGAGATCCTTCTGTTGTCCTCCTCCGAAAAGAATCGGTTTAATCTTCACCTTTTCGCCCACATAGAGGAATCCGGTTCCCTTCGGTCCATGAATCTTATGTCCACTCGCACTTAACAGGTCGATCTTCTGACGTTTTGGATAAATGTGATATTTTCCAAAACCCTGCACTGCATCCGAATGGAAAAGAATAGAAGAATTATACTCTTTTACAATCTTTACCGCTTCATCAATCGGTTGAAGTGTTCCAACCTCATTGTTCACATACATAACTGATACGAGAATCGTCTCCGGACAAAGTGCTTCTTTCAATGCTTCCAGATTCACTCTTCCACTCGCATCTACCGGAAGATATGTCACACGGAACCCTTCCTCTTCTTCCAGATAACGCATTGTATTTAAGATTGCAGGATGCTCGATTGAAGTTGTGATCAGGTGATTTCCCGCTCTTCTGTTTGCTCTTGCACATCCGATCAGTGCAAGATTATCACTCTCTGTTCCTCCTGATGTAAAGTAAATATCTTTCGCATTTACCTTAAGAACCTTTGCGATCGTTTCCTTGGCTTCCTTTACATAATGCTCCGCATCTACACCTTTTCGGTGCATGGAGGATGGATTGCCATAATCCTGACACATTACTTTATATACAAGATCTCCCACTTCCGGATATGCTCTGGTTGTGGCTGAATTATCCAAATATGCTTCCATTTTATCTTCCCTTTTCTAACTCTGTTACCATTCACAGGCGTCTGCAACCGGCAACGTCTTTCTATTATCTTATGTTTTTATCGTCCAACTGTTCCCTGCATTCTAAATGATACATCAGAATTGACAATGTTGTAAGTCCTGCTGTCTCTGTTCTTAAAATACGTTTTCCAAGTGTGATTGGGATCGCTCCGGCCTCTTTCGCCTGCTCGATTTCGCTCTCATCAAACCCGCCTTCTGGTCCGATAAAGATACCGACAGACTGTCCCGGTTCAATCTTACTTATGACAGCTTCTGTTGCTTTCATCCCTTCCTGCAGTTCATAAGGAACAAGCACTACATCCAGCTCTTTCGCGTAATTCATCGCTTCCTGAAAGCTCATCACATCCTGCACTTGTGGCACAATTCCTCTCTTCGATTGTTCCGCAGCCCCCTTGGCGATTGCCTGCCAGCGTTCTCTCTTCTTTCCGGCTTTCTTCTGATCCAGCTTTACAACCGAACGCTTTGCCGCAAACGGAACAATACGATAAGCTCCAAGCTCTACTGCCTTCTGCACGATCCATTCCATCTTATCCCCTTTCGGAAGTCCCTGGAATAAGATCAGACGGGAAGCCAGTTCTGTCTGAGACACTTCTTTTTTCACAACGCGAAGGACTGCCTCCTTCTCCTCATAACCTTCCACACTGCAGAAGTAATCCATTCCTTCTCCATCACTGACCCACACTTCCTCACCGGGTTTCATGCGGAGTACATTCTTCATATGATTCACATCACTTCCTGCCAGACGGATCTGTTCTCCGTCCACGCAGGATGGATCCGCAAAAAAATGTTGCATCTTATTTCTCCTTATGCGTTCTTGCGCGCTGTCACACATACCCATTCGCCCTGATATGTAACATCCAGAAGTTCCAGTCCGGCTTTCGCAACAGCTTCTTTCACCATCTCTTCTTTATCATCGATAATCCCACTTGTGATATAGATTCCGCCTGGTTTCAGCTGATTCACAATTACCGGTGTAAGTTCTACAAGAATCGGCGCAAGGATATTCGCTGCCACAATATCGTAGCACTCATATCCAACCTTATCCTGAACTTCTTTGTCATTGATAATATTTCCGATCATCACTTCATATTTATCTCTGGAAATTCCGTTGTTCTCCATGTTCTCATAAGTTGCATCGATTGCACATGGATCGAGATCTGTTCCAACAGAATGCTCTGCTCCGAACTTCAATGCAAGCATTCCCAGAATTCCACTTCCGCATCCCACGTCAAGAATCTTTGTCGTCTCTGTTGTATACTTTCTGATCTGACGGATACAAAGCTGTGTTGTCTCATGCATTCCTGTACCAAACGCTGTACCTGGATCAATATGGATCACCATCTTATCTTCATCCGAAGGCTTCACATCTTCCCAGGATGGAATAATCAGAATATCATCCACATAGAACTGATGAAAATACTTCTTCCAGTTATTTACCCAGTCTACATCCTCTGTCTGGGATTCTTCAATCTCGCAGGCTCCGACATTTACATAAGCAGACATCTCCTCCAGTTCTTTCTTCACATTTGCCAGAACTTTTTCTTTGTCCTCATCCTCTTCCAGATAAAAACTTAAGTAAGCCACACCATCATCTGCCTCGATCTCCGGTAAAATATCAACAAACATCTGCTCTTTATCAGACTCTGTCAGCGGGATCTTATCCTCGATCTCAACACCTTCAATCCCAAGATCTGCCAGCATACTGCTTACAATATCCTCTGCCTCTGTTGTTGTCTTCAATCTGAATTTATTCCATTTCATCTAGTTTTCCTCCTGAAACCACAAATCTAAATCTACGCTTGCACGAATTCCCGGAACCGTACCGGCCTCACTGTACTGCCACATCTTATAATCATATGGACACTGCGGAAGTTCATGATAATCCGCATACCAGAAATCATATTCTGTCAGCTCTTCCATCTTCAAGGTAAATGCCATCCATTTCATATTAGCATAAATCATCGGTTGATATCCAGCCTGTTTCACTCCGTCACAAAAGACTTTACAAAAATTCGTAAAGTCTTCCCTTGTATTCTGGTCTGTTCTTGCTGTATCATCTTTGATTTCTTCTGTGTCATAGACAACAGGTCCTGTAATCTGATACGGCTGGATATGTTCCAAAACAAAGTCAGTCTCTTCGACTGCCTCCGTTGCTGAGATTGCCTGGGAAAAGAAATAGACACCGACTTCCAGACCGGCATCCAATGCGCCTTGTACATTCTGTTCAAACATGGCATCTTCAACTAACGCACCGCTCTCTCCATATGCACGGTATCCAAGTCTTACGATCACGAATTCGATTCCGCTTTCCTTCACCTGCTGCCAGTCGATCGTCTCTCCCTGGAACTCCGAAACATCAATTCCTTTTTTCGCTGACACTTTTCCCTTCGTATCTTTATACGAAAGATATCCTGTCTCTTCATCTAATGCCAGATTGCTAAAATCATAAGAATTCCTCGGTACTTGTTCCAGAAGCCTTGCTCTATAATTATTCTCTTTCACATCCTGGAAGTCATAGTACTTCTTTCCGTCTTCTGTAACAATCTGAACTCCACTGACAATCTGCGTGTTTTCCTGCTTGTCTTTCTTCGTCTGTCTTGTCTTCACGTTGCCGGAACCCACGCCGACAAGAATAACCGCAAGCCCCACAAGAGCCGCCGCCACCCATTGCTTCTTTCTCATCTATTTCCTTCCAATCGCATCTGTTCCGTACCGTTGCAGAAATGTTTCCCAGGTAATTTTTTCCTTATTCGTCTGCTGCAAGCACGATCATTTCATCTCCGGCTTTTATTTTACCACCATGAAGCACTTTTGCAAATACCCCTTCTCGCGGCATGATACATTCTCCCATTTTCTGGAAGATCTGACAACCATGATGACATTCTTTTCCAATCTGTGTCATCTCTAATAAAACATCGTTACATTTTAATCTTGTTCCAACTGGAAGATTACGGAAATCAATCCCCTGAACGATCACATTTTCTCCAAATGCGCCATCTTCTACTTCTGCACCTCTTGCACGGAATGCCTCGATCTTGTCATAAGAAAGAAGACTGATCTGGCGATGCCATTTTCCTGCATGTGCATCTCCTTCCAGGCCAAAATCTTCGATAAATGTGCCTTCCTCGATTCTTGTCTTCTGTGTTCCCTTTGCCGGACTTGTACAAATTGCTATTACTTTTCCCATTTTTCTATACCTCTCAAATTACTTTTTCACTTTTATAATTTTTGTGCATAATCTGCGCTGTTACTTTTCTGTCACTGATTTTATGTTACTGTTCACACGATGTGCGACCAGCAACGCATCTCGCCATTTTAAATCGCCTTTGGCGATGGGGCGAGATGCATTCAAGTCAAAACACGCATCCTCCGTGTCAATCAGCGGAGTGATTGACACGGGAGTGAACAGTAACGATTTTATTTCATTACTGATCTAACCACCGATTCCGTACATGGCCCGATGTTCTTTTTTCTGACCAACTTCTTCATCTCTTCGCTCATCCGAGAAATTGTGACAGGCCGGTTTTTTCCAGATTGCCTGACGCATTGCTTCTTTCACTTCTTCATCCGTTGCACCACTTCTTAAAAGTTTTCTTAAATCAATTCCACTTTCATACTGTAGACAAAGTTTCAGATATCCCTCCGCTGTGAGCCGGATCCTGTTGCAGGAATCGCAAAACTTGTGACTCACTGCACTGATAAATCCAATTCTGCCCTGGAATCCCGAAAAGCTCACATACTCTGCCGGACCATTCCCCAAATGTTTTTCATACGGTTCAGCGTTTCCTAATGCTTTCTCTAAAAGTTCCAGAAGCTCATCTCTTGATTTTCCCTGACAGGCTTTTCCCATCCCGATCGGCATCATTTCTATAAAACGAACCTCTACCGGATGCTCCTTTGCATACTCTGCCATCTGAATATACTCTTCTTCTGACTGATTCATCGGCACACAATTTAACTTCACACGCAGATTCGGATATTCGAGTGCTGCCTGCAGTCCTTCCAGTGCCTGATTTAATTCCCCACATCTTGTCACTGTATGGTAACACGTTTCATCCAATGTATCAATACTGATATTCACTGCATCCAGCCCCTGACGCATCAACTCGTCCAACTGATTTTTAAGAAGAATTCCATTCGTTGTCAATGTCACCTGTTCGATCCCCGGAATTCTCTTAATTTTCCCCAATAAGTCCGGCAATCCTTTTCTCACCAACGGTTCCCCACCGGTCAATTTGATCTTTGAAATCCCAAGTTCTGTACTGATCCGGCATACTCTCTCAATCTCATCAAAAGTCAGAATCTGCTCATGCGGCAGCTGCTCAATGCCCTCTTCCGGCATGCAGTAAACACAGCGCAGATTACAACGATCCGTCACAGAGATACGCAGATATTCTATTGTTCTTCCATATTGATCGATCATCTCTTACATACCTCATATTATTTATCTCTTACATTACTTTCCTTCAGAAACTGGTTTTCCACACTCACTTGCATTTCCTGTAAGAATTGCAAGACCATGTTCCAGAGATGGAAGTACTGCTTCTAGATTCTCTTTTACAGCCTTCGGACTTCCCGGAAAATTAATGATCAATGTCTGATTACGGATCACAGAAGCGCCACGGCTAAGCATAGCTCTTGGTGTCACTTGAAGTGAAGCCAGTCTCATCGCCTCTGCAATTCCCGGTGCATTCTTTGTCGCCACGGCAAATGTTGCTTCCGGTGTGCAGTCACGCGGTGCAAAACCTGTTCCTCCGGTTGTTGCGATCAGATCCACTTTTTTCTCATCTGCAAGTTCACAGAGACACTGTTCGATCATCTTCTGCTCGTCCGGAAGAAGCCTTACTTCTGTCACTTCATATCCTGCCTCTTCTAACATACCGCAAAGAAGCGGTCCACTCTTGTCCTCCCGCTCTCCTGCATATCCTTTATCACTCAGTGTCACTACCGCTGCTTTCCATCTTTGTTCTTTCTTTTCCACTTTACTTTTCGCCTTCTTTTCTTTCCTTCTTATATCCATTGTTGATCAGCCCACTCTTACCGCCGCTCTTTCTGACCAGATAGATTTCCCCAATCTCCATCTTTTTATCCATCGCTTTGCACATATCGTAAACTGTCAAAAGTGCTACACTTGCTCCTGTCAGAGCTTCCATCTCAACACCTGTCTTCCCAGTCACACGTACCGTACAATTACAATAAATTGCAAGTTCACTCTCAACCATCTCGAACTCTACCTTGCACTTTGTGATCGGAAGAATGTGACACATCGGAATCAGATCCGATGTCCTCTTTGCTCCCATAATCCCTGCTGTTGTCGCAACTCCAAGTACATCCCCTTTGCCTGCAGTTCCTTCTTTGACAGCACGGAACACTTCTTCATTCACCGTGATCTTTCCTGTGGCGGTTGCTTCCCGGACTGTGTCCCGCTTCTCCGTCACATCTACCATAATGGCTTTTCCTTTTTCATCAAAATGTGTAAACCCCATTTTTTTCACCTCTCAATCTGAAAATGCTGTTGATATCCACATTCCCCTTGCAAATATCAACCAGACGATTGCTTTTTTTATACCAAACGATTGTACCACAGAATAGTACTAAAATTCAATGTTTTGGCAAAAAGAAAGGACAACTATAATAGTTGCCCTTAAAATCAATTATTAAAATTCAATATTCAGCATCTCATCTGACTTCTCCGGAATCTTATGTCTTTCCGCATATCCTGTAAGAATCAACGTAAGTGCTCCGTCCCCGGTCACATTACAAGCTGTTCCAAAACTATCCTGAAGTGCGAAAATTGTAAGCATCAGTGCTGTTCCCGCATCATCAAACAGAAGGACTCCTGTGATAAGTCCAAGGGATGCCATAACTGTTCCTCCCGGAACTCCCGGTGCACCGATTGCAAATACTCCAAGAAGTATACAAAACAGAAGCATTGTTGGAATTGACGGAAGTTTTCCATACAGAATCTGTGAGATTGTCATACAGAAGAACACTTCTGTGAGTACAGATCCACACAGATGGATATTAGCAAATAACGGAATTCCAAACTGTACCATATCTTTTCTTAATGGTTTCGCCTTTCCTGCACACTGCAGAGCAACTCCAAGTGTTGCTGCGGAAGACATTGTTCCAACGGCTGTCAGATATGCCGGTCCGTAATGCTTCACAACCTCCAGTGGATTCTTTCCTGAATAAGCACCGGCGATTGTATAAAGAAGTGCCATCCAAATATAATGTCCGATCATAACAATAATGATAACCTTAAGGAATACCGGAAGCTGTTTTGTGATGGATCCTTCATATGCCAGAGAACAAAATGTGAATCCAATAAATAACGGAAGGATTGGGATCAAAATCCTTGACACGATGGAAAGCACGATCTTCTGGAATTCTTCCAACATTCCTGTGATTAATTTTGCCTTATTCCATGCCGCTGCAAGTCCGATCATAATAGAAAATACAAGTGCACTCATAACCGGCATGATCTGTGGGATAGAAAGTTCAAACACCATCTCCGGCAGTTCTTTCAGTCCACCTACATCTGTCACAATAGAAAGATGCGGGATCAGCGCATATCCTGCTGCTGTAGAGAATAACGCAGCCCCAACAGAAGATACATATGCAATACATACTGCAAGCAGAAGTAATCTCGATGCATTATTTCCCATCTTTGTAATGGACGGTGCGATAAATCCAATGATGATCAGCGGAACGCAGAATGAAATAATCTGTCCCAGAACATATTTCAAAGTTACAATAATGTTCAGAATTGCATTTGTCAAACCTGTCCCGTCATTTGCATTAAGAGCAAGTCCGGCAAGAATTCCGATCACAACACCTACCAGAAGTTTAAATGGCAGGCTTTTGAAAAAACTAGATTTTTTCATAGGAAGAATCCTCCAATACTATTTTTCGGTCCTAATTCACAGATGTCTGTAATCTCCAACCTTTCTCAGACCTGTTTAGTCGGTATGCAATATTATAATACACGAAGGATAAATCTACAACTGTCTGTTTTTGGCACTTTTTATCTTCTCATCACATCGTCCGCTTACGAACTCACCTTTATTCTTTACTTTTTTATAATTCATGATAAAATATTTGTAATACTATATCGTGTTTAAAAGGAGATTTTAAAATGTTAGTATGTGATTATATCGTAGAACAGATCGACGGAGATTATGCACACTTAAGAAGAGTTGATCTTCCGGATGAAGAGTTAAAACTCGTAGCCAGAGCACTGCTCCCGGCTGAGATTGTAGAAGGTTGTAAACTGCACTATGAACTGATGCAGTATACAATCATCTAATGTTACTATTCTTCTACCTGTTTTTATTCAAAGAAGACTGTAAAGAGGATTCCCTCCTGAAAATATTTCATTTTAAATAAATGGAAATATTTTCAGGCAGGAATCCTCTTTGTACGTTTTCTCTATTTCTTTCCCCGTCAATTAATCTTCATCAAACGGAACAACATCATCCTCTGCATTTTCCACAGCTTCACCAGAACCACCTGCTTTCGGTCCTGCAACGCCTTTTACCTTCATCGTTCTGACATTGATCCCATTGACCTCAATGTGGTCATCCACAGGAATCACAAGGCACTGTCTTCCGTCGATCATTCTTGTCTCTACAAGATCCATCCGGTCTGGATTCACCTTGATCACAACATCCGGTGTCTCGATATTGAACTTTCTTGTCTCTGCGATATTACTTGCCAGAAGCGTTGCTTTCTCGCCTGCATTTTCTTCGAAGTTCTTCTCAAAGTTCTCCATCTTCTCATTCGGCACACCGCTCTGCTCGAAAATCTTCTTCACATCCGTTTTATCCAATGTCAGCGGATCCGGTTCTTCTTTGTGTTCTTCGATCATATCATTCAATGTCTCGTGAATGTTACGGACAGTCTCGTAATCACCATCTTCTCCCAATGTATCTTCAATAATCATCTGGAATGTCTCTTTCTGTGTGTCCGCAGACATCGGCATCTTCGCACCAAGAAGCTGGTCGATCATCTCCGGCTGAAGATCTTCTGATTTCTTCGTGTAATAAAGCACACTGTGAAGATCAGTACTTCTGTCGTTGAATGCCGGGAAGAGGAATCCTTTGTCCGGCTTATCAACGATCCAGTCACGGATTCTGTCCTGAATACAGTTCTCTTCCGCATTATAGCTAAGCCCTGCCTTTGACAGACTGACCGGGCAGATGCTCATCAGTATATGCTGATATACTTCATCTGAAGCATCATCCATCTCAAGATCATCGGATGTTCTTCCAGGAACATCGTATGCTGCATGGATCAAAATAATGTAATAATTCTCCGCATACTCATACGTTGCAATAACTTTGTCATAGAATTCTTCCAGAAGCATATCGTCTTCGAGACGGCTGTCACGAAGCTTCAACAGAAATTCCTGCGTTCCGCCCGGCATCTCTGCATCCAGTGGAAACTCCATATTCAGCATATTCTTTCCGATACTTCCGGAAAGTGTCTTCTTAAAAATATCAAAATACTTAAATGCTTCTTCCTCCGGAAGTGCGAGAAATGCGTCTTTTGACTCCATCTTTTTATTCTTCTCATAATCCACATAGCAGCCACAGATTTTCGTAATCGCACAGTTTTTCGGTGAGAACTGCTTACGGATCTCAAGTACTTCTTTTTTATTCATATATGTTTCCTTTCTCCATTCTTTCTATGTTATAATGAATAAACCATCTTTTCGGGGATTGTAAATACCGTAGACATAACATTTTTTATTTTACCTCTATTTTCATAAGAAAGAAAGATTTGATTTTCTCAAAATTCTATGGTATTATACGCATTCTGAAAATACAGAAAGGAATTTTTATTATGTCATCCAACTCAGTCACTTTAACTGCCCGGGAACATGTATTTCCACTCTTTGTTAAATATGTCTCAGCAAATGTACTCGGCATGATCGGATATTCCTGTTATATCCTTGCCGATACGTTTTTTGTTGCCCGGGGAATCGGCTCGGATGCGATTGCTGCACTTAATCTGGTTCTTCCTGCTTTCAGCTTGTTAAACGGAACAGGGCTGATGATCGGTATGGGTGCTGCTGCGCGATACTCGCTTTCCTCCGGCAGAGCTGACAGTGAGATTCACCGCACGATCTTCACCCAGGCACTTCAGCTTGCATTTGTAGCTATGCTGTTCTTTTTCAGCATCGGACTGTTTTTTGCAAGACCTCTTTGTGTCTTACTCGGAGCCGACGGAACTACATTACCGCATGCAATTCCATATATCAGCATCCTGCTCATGTTTTCTCCGCTGTTTTTATGCAACAATCTGTTGAATTGTTTTGTCAGAAATGATGGAGAACCGCGACTTTCAATGACTGCAATGCTCGTTGGAAGTCTGACAAATATTGTGCTGGATTACATTTTCATCTATCCTATGCAGCTTGGCATGACCGGAGCTGCACTGGCTACTGCAACCGCTCCACTGGTTGGAATGAGTATTCTGTCCATGCATTTCTGGAAAAAGAAGAATCAGTTTCATCTGGTAAAAACAAGGATACATCTGAAAACTGCTATAGATATCTGCCGGCTTGGAGTTTCTTCTCTTGTCGCTGAATTATCTTCCGGCATCGTAATTCTTGTCTTTAACATGCTGACTCTGAAATTCAGCGGAACGACCGGACTTGCGGCATACAGTATCCTTGCTAATATCGCACTCGTACTTGTGGCGATCTTTACCGGAATCGGGCAGGGCATCCAGCCGATTGTCAGCAGCCACCCTGGTAAAAATGGAGCTCCTGTACGCAACCAGGTAAGACGTTATGCATTAAGCACTGCATTACTTATGGCTTTCATTGCCTATCTGGTTGTCTTTGTCTTTGCAGTTCCGATTGCTGACTTATTTAATAAAGACAAGGATCCGTTGCTTACTTCAATGGCAGCAGAAGGCATGCGCATTTACTTTGTAAGCCTGTTCTTTTCAGGCATCAATATGGTGTCAGCCACTTATTTAAGTGCTTCCGACCAGCCGGTACCGGGATTCATCATCTCTATCCTGCGCGGCCTTGTACTGATCTTGCCGATTGCTTTCCTGCTTGCCGCACTTTTTGGAATGACAGGTATCTGGCTCTGCCTTCCTGTTACCGAGGCAATCGTGTGTGTCGTGACCTTCTTCTTTCTGAGAAAATTTTAAGTAAAGTACTTACAAAAGAAGAACCCTGTTACGAATGTATTGATTCATACATCTCATAACAGAGTTCTTTTTTTATCTTATTTTAAATATTTCGCTGTCTCAAGAATACGGTTTGCATTCTCAATTCTCTCCGGTGTCGGAGGATCGATTCCCTCTAACTTGTAATCATATCCAAGTTCTTTCCACTTGTATGCACCAAGTGTATGATATGGAAGAACTTCAACACGCTCTACATTATCCAGTGTCTCGATGAACTCATGGAGTCTCTCCAGGTACTCATCCTTGTCACTGCGCTCCGGAACGAGTACGTGACGGATCCAGATTGGTTTCTTGATATCAGACAGATAACGTGCAAACTCAAGAATATTCTTGTTGCTCTGTCCCGTGAGAATCTTATGCTGCTCATCATCAATGTGTTTAATGTCAAGCATCAGCATATCTGTGTATTTCAGCAACTCCTGCAGTTTACCGAAGAATGGTTCTTCCTTTGTAAATACAGCTCCGCTTGTATCAATATTGGTATGAACTCCCTGTTCTTTCGCTTTCTTGAAAAGGTCAATCAGGAAATCCATCTGCATCAGAGGTTCTCCACCGCTGACTGTGATACCACCTTTATCTTTCCAGTAGCTTTTATAGCGAAGTGCTGTTTTAAGCAGTTCATCTGTTGTCTTCAGTTCGCCGTCCTGCATCTTCCATGTGTCCGGGTTGTGGCAGAACTGGCAGCGCATTGGACATCCGCTTACAAAAATGATAAAGCGTACGCCAGGTCCGTCAACGGAACCGAAGCTTTCTGTTGAGTGAATGTATCCTTTTACTTCTGACATATATTTCTCCTTCTTTTTCCGGCAGTTTCCTGCCATTCTTCTGCAACCTTCAGATTTGTCTTCTGGCATTTCTTTATAATTGCAGGTCTTATGAAAAAAGGACGCAGCATGGTGAAATGACTGCGTCCTGATATATTATCTGTTATTTATGATCTTTTATCCGCAAATCGCAACATTATTTACATGTGGTCATGGCAAGTTCTTGCGATAACGTCAAGCTGCTGCTCACGAGTAAGGTCGATAAACTTAACAGCGTATCCTGATACACGGATTGTGAAGTTAGCGTACTCAGGTTTCTCTGGGTGCTCCATAGCATCTTTCAGCTTCTCAACACCAAATACGTTTACGTTCAGGTGATGTGCTCCCTGATCGAAGTATCCGTCAAGTACGTGAGCAAGGTTCTCTTTACGCTCTTCATCAGAATGTCCAAGTGCACCTGGGTTGATTGTCTGTGTATTAGAGATTCCGTCAAGTGCAAGCTCGTAAGGAAGCTTAGCAACAGAGTTAAGAGAAGCAAGAAGTCCGCTCTTCTCTGCACCGTAAGACGGGTTAGCTCCTGGTGACAGTGGTTCTCCACCCTTTCTTCCATCCGGAAGAGATCCTGTAGCCTTACCATATACAACGTTAGATGTAATTGTAAGGATAGATGTTGTCGGTACAGAATGTCTGTAAGTATGGCACTTATTCAGTTTGTGCATGAATTTCTTCAGCAGCCAGATTGCGATCTCATCTGCACGATCATCATCATTACCGTATCTTGGGAAGTCTCCCTCAATCTCGAAGTCTGTTGTGATACCGTCTTCGTCACGGATTGCTTTAACCTTTGCATACTTGATAGCACTTAAGGAGTCTACTACGTGAGAGAATCCTGCGATACCTGTTGCAAATGAACGCTTAACGTCTGTGTCGATCAGGGACATCTGTGCAGCTTCATAGTAATATTTATCATGCATGTAGTGGATCATGTTCAGTGTATCAACATACAGCTTGGACAGCCACTCCATCATCTCATCATATTTTTCCATAACTTCATCGAAGTCAAGGTACTCAGATGTGATCGGCTGATAAGCCGGTCCTACCTGAACTTTTGTCTTCTCATCAACACCACCGTTGATAGCGTAAAGAAGACACTTAGCAAGGTTTGCACGAGCTCCGAAGAACTGCATCTCTTTACCTGTCTCTGTAGCAGATACACAGCAGCAGATGCTGTAGTCATCGCCCCATACCGGACGCATAACATCATCGTTCTCATACTGGATAGAACTTGTTGTTACAGAAATCAGAGAAGCGAACTTCTTGAAGTTCTCCGGCAGTCTTGAAGAATAAAGAACTGTCAGGTTCGGCTCTGGTGAAGGTCCCATGTTATTCAGTGTATGAAGGAAACGATAGTCGTTCTTTGTTACCATAGAACGTCCATCCTGTCCCAGACCTGCTACTTCAAGTGTTGCCCATGTCGGGTCTCCTGAGAATAACTGGTTGTATGATGGGATTCTTGCGAACTTAACCATACGGAATTTCATTACCATGTGGTCAATGATCTCCTGAGCCTCTTTCTCTGTAAGTGTTCCAGCCTTCAGATCTCTCTCGATATAGATATCAAGGAATGTAGAGATACGTCCTACAGACATAGCTGCTCCATTCTGAGTCTTGATTGCTGCAAGATATCCGAAGTACAGCCACTGAGCTGCTTCATGAGCATTCTTAGCCGGCTGAGAAATATCAAATCCGTAAGCTGCTGCCATTTCTTTCATTTCTTTCAGAGCTTTGATCTGATCAGCAAGCTCTTCACGAAGACGGAAATCCTCACCTTTCATGCCATGTCTTGCATAACGCTCAAAGTCATACTGCTTTCTCTCGATCAGGAAGTCGATACCATACAGTGCAACACGACGGTAGTCACCTACGATACGTCCACGTCCGTATGTATCCGGAAGTCCTGTAATAATCTTGTTATGACGAGCTTTCTTCATCTCTGGTGTGTAGATGTCGAATACTCCCTGGTTGTGTGTTTTATGATATTTTGTGAAGATCTCATGCAGTTTCTCGCTTGGCTGGTATCCGTATGTTGTACAAGCCTGCTCTGCCATCTTGATTCCACCATAAGGCATGAATGCTCTCTTCAGCGGCTTGTCTGTCTGCAAACCAACAATCTGCTCAAGGTCTTTCATGCTCTCATCGATATATCCCGGGCCATATGCTGTCAGACCGGAAACAACCTCTGTCTCCATGTCAAGAACTCCGCCCTTAGCTCTTTCTTCTTTCTGAAGCTCCTGCAGTCTTCCCCATAATTTGTCTGTTGCTTCTGTTGGTCCCTCAAGGAATGCCTCATCACCTTCATATGGTGTGTAGTTCTCCTGGATGAAATCACGCACGTCTACAGAGTGTGTCCATTTTCTTCCCTTGAAGCCAGCCCACTGCTCAAAATTAGCCATTGAAAAATCCTCCTATATTCTCTCCTAAAATAGTTTTGTAATTGTTTTACGGGCATAGTATAACACCGTGTTAAATAAATGACAAGCGTAAAATCGAGAATAAATATCGGAAATCGCTTTGTATTCGATTTAGTACAAAATATACGAAAAAGCGCCCATTTTACGGGGAATTGTACAAACTTTAGTACAGTAAAAATGTACCGTAAAAAGAACATTTTCCCCATGTGTACAGTCGGATTCATATGCAAATAAACAGCCTGCTTTTCTTCCCGAAAATCATCTAGGTACTTTTCCTCTATGATAACGATTTCGTTTCATGTTTTCTCTATATTTTTGTCAATGGAGTTACGTTCTGTTTTTTGATATAATAGTGCATTAGCGTATCTATATTTAGTTTATGAAAGAGGAATATTATGGAAATCAGAAAGACAAAACCTGAAGAGCTTGAAGTACTTCTTAAGATGTATGAACATGCACGGACATTCATGGCAACTCACGGAAATGCTTCTCAGTGGGAAAACACTTATCCTTCTCCACAGTTGATTCTGGATGACATCACTGAGGGGAACAGTTATGTCTGCACAGAACAGGATCAGATCATTGCTACTTTCTATTATAAAGAAGGGGCTGATCCTACTTATATGCGCATCTACGAAGGTGAATGGATCAATGACTCCCGTTACGGAGTTGTTCACCGCATCACTTCCACCGGAAATGTAAAAGGTGCTGCTTCCTTCTGCCTGAACTGGGCTTTGGAACAATGCGGCAACATCCGTATTGATACACACCGGGACAATATCGTAATGCAGCATCTGTTAGATAAGAATGGCTTCAAATATTGCGGAATCGTATATGTTGAGGATGGAACAGAACGAATTGCTTATCAGAAAGTGGTTTAATAATACCAAAATCCATAAAGCAAGGAGCAGAGACATTTGATTTTAATGTCTCTGCTCCTTGTTGCTATATGTCTCACAGAATCTTGCTGCGAAGGACGGTTCTTCTCCACCTGCATAGAGATGTGAGATATCTCCTACTTTCAATCCTCGGAAATATGCCGTTCCCTGTTCTCTCTCTTCTGTTACTACTTCTGTCACAGAAGTCGGTGCAAGCGCAAGGCAATGCCAAAGCACGAATGGTGATACATTCCATAAATGGGACAACAGCACGCAGCTGATTCCGAAATGGCAGAAAAATGTCACTGTCTCATCACTTTCTTTCTCCACACGATAATGCGCCCCTTCTCTTACATATCCGTGCTCTGCGAGAAAGCGATCAAATTCTTCAATCACATGATCGTATACTTCTACAAGATCAGAATTTTTCGCCACTTCTGTTTCACGCCATGCATTTTTATCCATATAAGCTTCATGTTCTGTCCAATACCCCGGAACCATATCCCATGCAATTCTAGGCAGGAAATGCTCACCTTCTTTTTTCACATCGGGATATGCTTTTTCAAGTTCCGGATTTTTATTCAAATCAACCTGCGCCGGGAACTCTTGCAGCCAATCCAATATTTCTGCTGTTTTTCCAGTTACCTCAAGACATGGAGTCGCCGTATCCTTCGCTCTTCCAAGTGGAGACTTATAGCATTCCCCCATATTCATAGATACTGCACGTTTTGCAAGCAGTGCCGCTTCACGTCTTCCTTTTTCTGTTAATGTGTCATTTACATAATCCGGATCTCCGTGACGGATCAATAGAATTCTCATCTTGCTTCTCCTTTGTAATCAATTATTTTCTCCAGCCATTCCACTGCCAGTTTGGGCCAGATCTGTACTTCTTTCAGAGTCTTTCGGATTTCTTCTTTCTGCTCTGCTGTCCATTTCGGTGGCTGTGTTCTTCCAATTCCATTTTTCACAAGCAGTTCTTCTCCCATTTCCTTTGGAAATGAAGTTTCTCCCGCAAGGATTGCTTCTGCCAGCATACGGAGTTGCTCCTGTGTATAAGGTTCTCTCCCTCTGCGTTCCAGCCAGTCCTCTGTTGCAACAGACATTCCATGTACGCCTTCTGAAAATACATGGTGCGCAAATGGAACTCCTTCTTCCAGACATTTCTGTGCTAAAAGATAACTATTCTGCACCGGAACTGTTCCATCCGTTGCTGTCTGCCAGATAAAGCATGGTGGCATTTCTTTTGTTACATGCTTTTCAATTGACATATATTCTAGCTCTTTTCTTGTAGGATTCTTTCCATATAATGCTACAAAAGAATCTTTATGTGTGTACTTTCCTGTAGTGATTACCGGATAAGACAGCACAGCAGCATCCGGTTTGTTTGAAAACTTCTGATATTTTTCATCCGGATCCTCGATATCCGCTCCATGCACACACAGACTCGCACACAGATGTCCTCCGGCTGAAAATCCACAAACCACGATCTGATCTGACAAAATATGTAACTGCTCCGAACGAAAACGGATGATTCGCATTGCTCTGGAAATATCTTTCAGCGGCTGAAGCTTTAATGGTGCTTCATCCAGTGGATTCACTGTATATTCAAGGACGAACACATTATAACCAGCCTGATAAAATTCCATAGCAACCAGATGTGCTTCCGAAGGCGATACAAGTCTGTAACCGCCTCCCGGAACAACCAGCATCGCCGGATGCATCAGCTCATCCTCATGAATATAGCTGACCATAATCGGGATAAAACCATGCGCCGCAGGGTAATGATATTCTTCTTTGTGCCATAATTCTATTCTTTCGCCTATCATGTGTTAATTTCTCCTGTATGATTTATAATTTGTGCTTTTCTGTTATTCTTTTAGGAGCACGGACTTTGCTCGTTGCTCGCGTAAAAAAGCCACGAAAGACAAGATCCCCCAACCTTGTCTTCCATGACTCCCATTACATACACTCAACTCGCTTTACAGTTCGAATCCTTCCAGATATGGATTCTCTGCCTCAGAAAACTTCTCTTCCTCAACCATCTGCGCGATTGCCGGGTCAAGTGGCATCTTTCCGAGAACCGGAACGTTAAGATCTGCTGCGATCTCATCAATGTGGCTTTCTCCAAATACTTTAATCTCTTTGCCACAATCCGGACACTTCACATAACTGTAGTTCTCAACAATTCCAAGAACCGGAATATTCATCTGCTTCGCCATTCCATATGCCTTCTTCACGATCATCTGTACAAGATCCTGCGGAGATGTAACAATCACAACGCCGTCAACCGGAAGAGACTGGAATACTGTCAACGGAACATCACCTGTTCCAGGTGGCATATCAACGAAGAGATAATCAAGATCTCCCCACATAACATCTGTCCAGAACTGCTTTACAACACCTGCGATCACTGGTCCCCTCCAGATAACCGGTGCTTCCTCGTCTTCCAAAAGAAGATTGACAGACATGATCTTTGTTCCATCTGCTGCTTCACATGGAAGAATTCCCTGCTCAGTTCCTACTGCCATCTCATGAAGTCCATACATCTTTGGGATAGATGGACCTGTAATATCTGCATCCATGATACCAACATTATATCCTTTTGCTCTCATCATTCTTGCAAGGGATGCTGTCACGAGTGACTTACCAACGCCACCCTTTCCACTGACAACGCCGATCACTTTTTTAATAGATGAATACATGTTCATCGGTTCATGCATATCAACTTTCTTACTTGTGCATGTTCCTGCACTGGCACAGCTGGCGCAGGATTCCTCTGAACATCCTGCTGTTTTCTGCTCTTCTGCCATAATACCATAACCTCTTTTCTACAAATAAATAGTGGTATCATTGTAGCACATTTTCTCACAGAATGATAGGCTGAACCTATGCTTTTATTTTTCTAAGTGTTATACTTATGTTAATTCTTACGTTTGTTAATTGTTATGTTAATTCTTAATTCATTCTAACTTGAATACAATTAGAAAGGAGTTTTCCTATATGCCAGTAATATCCGAGCAGCTCAAGCCAATCGATACCGTCAATGGATTCCAGATCCGTCCCGGCTTTTTCCGTGAATTTGGTGCAGTCGCTATCCCGGGTGGTGTCAACTTTACGATTCATACACACGGAGCTACCTCCTGCGAGCTTCTGCTGTTTCACCGCAAAGCAGAAGAACCTTACGCCGTGATTCCATTTCCGGAAAGTTACAGGATTGGATTCTGCTATTCCATGATCGTCTTTGATCTGGATATCGAAGAATTTGAGTACGCCTATCGATTGGATGGTCCTTATGATGAAAAGAAAGGACTCCGTTTTGATAAAAACAAAATCCTGCTGGATCCTTATGCGCGCGCCGTCACCGGACAGAGCCAGTGGGGGCATGTAAATAACGCCCAGCATGGTTATCGTGCCCGTGTGGTACAATCCAACTTTGACTGGGGTGACCAGCGTCACCATTCTATTCCTATGGAAGACTTGATCATCTACGAGCTACACGTCCGCGGATTTACCATGGATGAAAGTTCCGGTGTTAAGCACCACGGTACATTCGAAGGCCTGCGCGAAAAGATTCCTTATTTGAAAGAACTTGGAGTCAATGCTGTTGAACTAATGCCAATCTTCGAATTTGATGAGATGCGTGATGTACGATTGATTGATGAAAATGAACTTATTGATTTCTGGGGATATAATCCGGTCAGTTTCTTTGCACCAAATACAAGCTACTGTTCTTCTATGGAATATAACCGCGAAGGACTGGAACTCAAGACACTGATCAAAGATCTCCATGACAATGGTATCGAAGTGATCCTCGATGTCGTCTTCAACCACACTGCTGAGGGAAATGAATTCGGTCCGTGCTTTTCTTTCAAAGGCTTTGACAACAACATTTACTATATGTTGACTCCGGACGGACATTATTATAATTTCAGCGGATGTGGAAATACACTGAACTGCAATCACCCTGTTGTACGAGACATGATTTTGGAGTGTCTGCGTTACTGGGTCATCGAATACCGTGTAGACGGATTCCGTTTTGATCTTGCTTCCATTCTTGGACGAAATGATGACGGAACCCCTCTAAGCCAACCACCGCTTCTGCGAAGCCTTGCATTCGACTCGATCCTTGGAAATGTAAAACTGATCGCTGAAGCATGGGATGCCGGCGGACTTTATCAGGTCGGTTCTTTCCCTTCCTGGAAGCGCTGGGCTGAATGGAATGGGCGCTACCGTGATGATATGCGCCGCTTTTTAAAAGGAGATGACTTCCTTGCCCAGACTGCTGCAGCAAGAATCACAGGTTCTCCTGATCTGTACGATCCTGCTTACCGAGGTGGAAATGCTTCCATCAACTTTCTCACCTGTCATGATGGATTCACGCTTTATGATCTGTACAGTTATAACCAGAAGCATAATGAAGCCAACGGTTGGGGGAACACTGACGGAGCTGACGACAATAACAGCTGGAACTGTGGCGTAGAAGGCGAAACAGATGATCCTGCCATTCTGGCACTTCGTAAACGACTGATGAAAAATGCCTGTGCCGTTCTGCTTTGCAGCCGCGGAACTCCAATGTTCCTCTCCGGTGATGAATTCGCAGACACACGTTACGGAAATAATAACCCTTATTGCCAGGATAACCTGATCTCCTGGCTGGACTGGAGTCTCCTCAAAAAAAATAAGGATCTGTTCGATTTCTTTCAATATATGATCCGGTTCCGCAAAGATCACCCTGTCATCCGTAAGGATCTCGAGCCAAGCTATCTTGGTGTTCCGGCAATGAGCACGCATGGGCTCACTCCGGATGAGACAAATTTCTCCGGTGACAGCCATGTTGTCTGTATACAATTCGCAGGCTATAATGAAGCAACCCAAAAAGAAGACCTTGTTTATTTGGCTGTAAATTCCGGATGGTTTCCGGTTACACTCACTCTGCCGGAACTTCCTGAACATTACAAATGGAAAGTTGCGGTCAACACCGGCGATCCTAAATGTCAGTTTTTTCACAAAAATTCAATGCCTACGGTAGAATCTAAAATATTTTTAGGTGAACGCTCTGTTATTATTTTCGTTGCTACCGCTATATGAATTAAATTTTTTAGCTGTTTTTCAATATTTTTTAGAATATTTTTGTTTATTTTTTACAAGCTTGTTGTTCGTATAATAAATAACAAGCTTGTCATTTTTTAAACTTTTCTTGATAATTTTTTGATTTATTTGTAGAATATTACTAAATGAAACTTTACTGGTTTGAAGATAGGTTTTTTCAAATACATTTCCTATTTTAAAATCAGTCAGTAATGAACGTTATGGTAAAAGGAGAGGTTTAAAATGAGTAGACTTGAAATCCCAGGTCCAGACAAAGGCCAGCTCGTCGTTGAAGAGCTGTACAAAGATCTGGAGCGCAGAATTGAATCCAGCCCTCCGGGATTATGTCCGGTTGACATGACTCGTGCATTTATCGAGATGTGTCAGACACAATCCTGTGGAAAATGTACCCCGTGCCGCGTTGGGCTGTGGCAGTTGAAGAACCTTCTGACAGATGTTATGAACGGTACTGCTACAATGGAGACACTTGATCTGATTGACACATTGTCTGAATCCATCCGCGAAGGATCTGACTGTCCGATCGGATATGAAGCCGGTGCCATGGTACATAAGAGCTTAAGAGACTGTCGCGAAGATTATGAAGAACATGTCCGTCAGGGACGCTGTACCTGCCACTATACACAGCCTGTACCTTGCGTTTCTCTCTGTCCTGCACATGTTGATATCCCTGGATATATCGCACTGACCGGAGAGGGCCGTTACGCTGACGCAATCCGTCTGATCCGTAAGGATAATCCGTTCCCGACAACCTGCGGTTTTATTTGTGAGCATCCTTGTGAGGCCCGCTGCCGTAGAAATATCGTAGATGATGCCATCAATATCCGTGGACTGAAACGAATGGCCGCTGATTATGCAGGCAAGGTTCCACCACCGGAATGCGCACCTTCCACCGGAAAGCGTATCGCTGTCGTAGGCGGTGGACCTGGTGGACTCAGTGCTGCTTACTACCTGCAGTTGATGGGACATCAGACAACCGTATTCGAGATGCTTCCAAAGCTCGGCGGAATGCTCCGCTATGGAATCCCGAACTACAGACTTCCGAAAGATCGTCTTGACGAAGACATTCAGGCAATCCTTGAGACAGGAGTTCAGGTAGAATTTGGAAAACGTATTGGTAAAGATATCACAATTCAGAGTCTCCGCCAGGAATATGATGCTGTTCTTATTTCCATCGGTGCAAGCACTGATAAGAAGCTTGGTATCGAAGGCGAACATGCAGAAGGCGTGATCTCTGCTGTGTCCTTCCTTCGTGATGTTGGAGAAGACAAGAGCCCTGATCTTACCGGACAGGAAGTTGCTGTCATCGGTGGCGGTAACGTTTCCATGGACGCCGTCCGCACAGCAAAACGTCTCGGTGCGAAAAAAGTAAGTATCGTTTACAGACGCCGTACTGCAGATATGACTGCTCTTCCGGCTGAGATCGAAGGTGCAGTTGCAGAGGGAATTGAAGTACTCACACTGAAAGCACCATCCAGAATCGAGACTGATGAGAACGGACACGTTTCAGGTATCTACGTCACACCACAGATGATCAGCAAGATCAAGGACGGTCGTGCAAGTGTCTGTCCGACAGGTGAAGAAGATTTCCTTATCCCTTGCCAGACACTCATCGTTGCAATCGGTCAGGATATCGAATCCGAACATTTCGCAGAAGCCGGTGTTCCGGTTTCCCGCGGTAAGATCATGACAGAGCGTTATGGCGGTTTCGACAATATCCCTGGCGTATTCGCCGGTGGAGACTGTGCATCCGGTCCTGCTTCCGTAATCAAGGCAATTGCCGCTGCAAAGGTTGTTGCTGCCAATATCGATGAATATCTTGGTTTCCACCATATCATCAGCTGTGATGTTGAGATTCCGGAACCTCGCTTAAGCGACCGCGAACCTTGCGGAAGAGTTGAACTGACAGAACGCGAAGCATGCAGCCGTGTCTGTGACTTTGAAGGCGTTGAAAACTGTATGACAGAAGCCGAAGCAAAACAGGAATCCCACAGATGCCTGCGCTGCGACCACTTCGGTTATGGTATCTTTAAAGGAGGTCGGAAAGAAAAATGGTAAATATTACAATTGATAATCAGAAAATATCCGTACCTTCCGGAACTACTATCATGGAAGCTGCGGCAAAACTTGGAACTCCGATTCCGAAATTATGTTATTTGAAAGATATCAACGAGATTGCGGCATGCCGTGTCTGTGTTGTTGAAATTGAAGGGAAAGATCGTCTGGTCACATCCTGTAATAACGTTGTAACCGAAGGCATGGTGATCTACACGAACAGCCCGAAGGTACGCATTGCAAGAAGACAGACTGTACAGCTTATCCTTTCCCAGCATGACTGCAAATGTGCAACCTGTGTCAGAAGCTGGAACTGTACACTTCAGCAGGTTGCAAATGATCTGAACCTGATCGATCTTCCGTTCAAAGAACGCTTTGAAGATACACCTTGGGACAAGACATTCCCACTCATCCGTGATTCACGCAAATGTATCAAATGTATGCGCTGTATCCAGATTTGTGACAAGATCCAGGGACTGAACATCTGGGATGTTACAAGTACAGGTTCAAGAACAACGATCAATGTAAACGGAAATAAAAAGATCAATGAAGTCTCCTGTTCTCTCTGCGGACAGTGTATCACTCATTGTCCTGTCGGCGCACTTCGTGAGCGTGATGATACAGAGGATGTATGGAGTGCGATTGCTGACAAGAAGAAAGTGGTGGTTGCACAGGTTGCTCCGGCAGTCCGTGCCGCATGGGGAGAAGCTCTCGGCCTGTCCAGAGAAGAAGCAACAATCGGAAAGATCATGGATGCCTTGAAAAAGATCGGCGTAGATTACGTCTTCGATACTTCTTTCTCCGCTGACCTTACGATCATGGAAGAAGGAAATGAATTCCTTCAGCGTTTCTCCAAAGGAGAATTAAAGCTGCGTCCGATGTTCACTTCCTGCTGCCCTGGCTGGATCCGTTTCATCAAATCACAGTACCCGCATCTGGTACCACAGCTGTCCACAGCCAAGTCACCACAGCAGATGTTCGGTGCTGTTATGAAGACTTATTTTGCACAGTCCATCGGTGTCGCTCCGGAAGACATTTACACCGTATCTGTCATGCCTTGCGTAGCGAAAAAAGGTGAACGCAACATGGAACTTTTCTACGGCGAGTATGCCGGACATGACATTGACACAGTTCTCACTACAAGAGAGCTGACAAGAATGATCCGTGCTGCGCATATTGATCCAAAGAGCCTGAAAGACCGCGAATGTGATCCACTTATGAAAGAGTGGTCCGGTGCCGGTGTTATCTTCGGTGCTACCGGCGGTGTTATGGAAGCTGCACTTCGTTCCGCACACTATCTTGTAACAGGACGTAACCCGGATCCGGATGCATTTAAGATCGTCCGCAGTCCATCCTTTGAGACGGGTGTTGTAGAAGCTGAAGTCCAGATCGGTGATGCCACGATCCGCGCTGCTGTTGTCAGTGGTCTTGGAAATGTACGCAAACTGCTTGAAGCAATTGAACACGGTGAAGTACACTACGACTTTGTGGAAGTTATGGCCTGTCCGGGAGGATGCGTCGGCGGAGGCGGTCAGCCGATCCACGACGGCGAAGAACTTGCACACACACGCGGTGCAAACCTCTACTTCCTTGACAAGAACGCAAAGATCCGTTTCTCCCATGAGAACCAGGATGTTATGAAATTGTACAACGATTTCCTTGAGAAACCATTGTCACACAAATCACATATGCTGCTTCATACAGATCATACAAAGTGGGATATGCCTAGATAATAATTCCTATATAAAACAAGAGCCAGAACAGTGGGAAGATGCGGTGCTGTTTCTGGCTCTTGCCAAAATCAGGCAGGACGGATTCATTTTCCCGACCTGCCTGATTCATCATATTCTTATTCTACTGTTACACTCTTTGCAAGGTTTCTCGGCTTATCTACATCAAGTCCCTTTGCAACACTTACATAATATCCGAGCAGCTGCAGCGGAATCACTGCGAGGCTTCCCATAAAGTGCTCATCCACCTTCGGAACATAAACTGTAAAGTCTACCTTGTCTTCCATCTCATAATTGCCATAGTTTGTCACACCCATCAGATATGCGCCACGGCTCTTACATTCCATCATATTGCTGACTGTCTTCTCATACAGCTTGCTCTGTGTCAGAACTCCGATTACGAGAATATTGTCCTCGATCAGACTGATTGTTCCATGCTTTAACTCACCTGCCGCATAAGCCTCAGAATGAATATAAGAAATCTCTTTCAATTTCAGACTTCCTTCCAGACACACTGCATAGTCAACTCCACGGCCTACAAAGAAGACATCATGTGCATTCGCATATTTGGCTGCGAACCACTGGATTCTCTCCTTATCCTGAAGAACCTTTTCTATCTTCTCCGGAATTGTCTGAAGTTCAGAAATGTAATAGCTGTACTGCTCGTCTGTGATCAGCCCTTTCACCTTCGCGAACTGAACTGCAATGCAATCAAGAGCTACAAGCTGTGCGCTGTATCCCTTTGTTGTAGCAACCGAAATCTCCGGTCCTGCCAGTGTATAGAACACCTTATCTGCCTCACGGGCAATACTGCTTCCGATTACATTTACAACTGCAAGTGTAGCAAGTCCTTTATCTTTCGCCATACGCATAGCTGCCAATGTATCTGCGGTCTCTCCAGACTGGCTGATCACGATAACCAGACCATCCTTCACAAGCGGCATCTCACGGTAACGGAACTCAGATGCAAGCTCTACTCGAACCGGAATCTGAGCCATCTCCTCGATCACATACTGAGCCTCAACTCCTACATGCCATGCAGAACCGCACGCAACAATGTAAATCTGGCTGTATTTCTTAATCTCTTCCTCTGTAATATCAATATCCGTAAAGTCGATCACTCCGTCTTTCACAACAGAATTCAGAGTATCACGGATTGCTTTCGGCTGCTCATAGATCTCTTTCATCATGAAATGCTCGAAACCGGCCTTCTCTGCTGCCTCTGCATCCCATTTGATCTCTGTTGTCTCTTTCTCGATCTCATCACCATTGAGATCATAGAAATGAGCCTCTCCCGGAACAAGCTTTGCAAACTCAAGGTTTCCGATATAGTATACATTTCTTGTGTATTTCAGGATTGCCGGTACATCAGATGCAACATAAGTCTCGCCATCTGCAATACCGATGATCATCGGGCTGTCTTTTCTGGCAACCCAGATCTCTCCCGGATAATCCTTGAACATCAGCTCAAGTGCATAAGAACCACGTACACGAACCATAGTCTTGGCAATCGCATCGATCGGTCCTAAGTTATATTTCTTATAATAGTAGTCAACCAGTTTGATCACTACTTCTGTATCTGTATCACTGTAGAATGTATAACCATGCTTTAACAGCTTCTCTTTCAACTCTGTATAGTTTTCGATAATACCGTTATGTACTCCGACAACCTCAGACTCAACTGTACCGGATCCACTTCTCTCACAGTTTCCGGATACATGCGGATGTGCATTGATCTGACTTGGCTCACCGTGAGTCGCCCAGCGTGTATGACCGATACCGCAAGTTCCCTTGAGTGCCTTACCACTGTCTGTCTTCTCTGAAAGATTACTCAGACGTCCCTTCGCCTTAACAACCTGTGCAAGATGCTCTCCGTCACGCACTGCAAGACCTGCTGAATCATATCCTCTGTATTCCAGCTTGGACAATCCGTCCAACAGAATCGGAGCTGCCTGATGATTTCCTGTAAATCCTACGATTCCACACATAAATAATTCCTCCTATTAACTATCTGCATCCCTCTCTACAAATAGTTATATGCATTTCCATGTTGTTTTCCCTTTTCAATGAGCCTATCACTTTCGTAATTGTTACAAAAAAGTTAAATAACTCATTCGTTAGTGTAACACAGATAGGCGAAATAGGGAAGTAAAAAATGCATTTTCTTAATCACTTTCCCATCACTACAGTGGCCAGTCAGGGAACCTTCCGTTCACGATTGCATGCATGATTCTGTCCTTCGCCCCTGGCGTCTCCCTGTTGATCTGCTCCATCAACTGTTTTGCATACGCTCTTTTTGTTGAACCGTCTACCGGACAGGTATTCTTAACCACACGGATTCCCTGGTCTGCAACAAAGTGCGCTACACCTCGCTCCGGAACATACATCATCGGACGAATCACCGTCACTCCCGCTTCCGGCAATTCTGTCACTGGTGGGAATGCATAGAACCGACCTTCATAGATCAATGACATCAATGCTGTCTCAATAAAATCATCCTTATTATGTGCATATGCCATCTTATTGATCCCAAGCTCTCCCAGCCGTTGATACATCGCACCCTTCCGAAGCTTTGCACACAAAGAACACGGTCTTGTATCCTTATTCTCCTGAAATACGATCCGGGCAATCTCTGTATCGACCTGCTCATAAGGAATCTCCAGATACTTACAAAACTCTGCTACACCCGTAAAATCCATCCCTTCAAATCCTACGTTGCAGGTAATCGCAGATAATTCGAACCTCTTCGGGTAAAATTCCTGCAACAGCTTCATCGCATAAAGCAGAGTCAGGGAATCCTTGCCGCCGGAAACACCTACCGCAATCCTGTCACCGTCTTCTATCATGTTGTAATCTTGTATCGCCTGACGGATCAGACTTAATAATTTCTGTTGTTTCATACTTCCTTCATTTTTTCTTTCACTTTATCCGGTACATCAATCAGTCCAAATCGATAAAACATTCCATAAATGCTCATCACATAACCTTCCAAATATTAGTTTCATAATATCACTTTTCCATAATACTTTACAACAATTTTGCGAAATTCAGGTTGCGGATTTTGTAAGCACCTCTTATACTTTATTATTATGTATGATACAAGGGTCAAAAGGTCATGCGTTTCTTGCTTGCATGAAAAAGCATGACTTATTGACCCGCAAAACACCGAAAAGTAGCCATTTTTCGTAGAAAAATGAGCGGATTTGAGGTGTTTTAGGATTGCGAGAGCATGAAATGCGAAGCAATCCGTGTATCATAGGGGTCAAAATACCTTTTGACCCCAACATCTTATGTATGAATGCGGAGGGATGAAAGCATGAAGATACTTCTGATCAATGGAAGTCCTAAAGGTAAAAGAAGTAATTCATTAAAACTTGCATACAGTTTTATTGAAGGATTTAAAAATGGATGTACGGATGATGAAGAAAGCATCTCCATCGATGAACTCCATGTAGCTTCAATGAATATAGCTGCGTGTAAAGGATGCTTTGCGTGCTGGCAGAAAACGCCTGGCATATGCTGTATCAAGGATGATATGCAAAAGGTTATTGGAAAATTGATTGATGCTGATCTTATTCTGTGGTCTTTTCCACTGTACTATTTTAATGTCCCAGGTATCTTAAAGAATTTGATCGACCGTCAGCTTCCTATGAGCCTTCCTTTTATGAGTTCAAAACAGAACGGCTACGGAAGCGGAAGTCATGACTCCAGATATGATATGGAAGGTAAAAGGCATGTTCTGATTTCCACCTGTGGCTTTTATTCTGCTGCTGGAAACTATGACAGTGTATTGCGGATGTTTGATCATTTTCTCGGCAAAGGAAATTATACGACCATCTTTTGTGGTCAGGGAGAATTATTCCGTGTAAAAGAATTGTCTGCAAGAACAGATGAATATCTTTCCACTGTAAAATGTGCCGGCTCTGAATATGCAATGACCGGAACAATCTCTGAAGAAACAGATGCAATACTCCACACGCTTTTATATTCCAGAGATGTGTTTGAAAAAATGGCAGATGCCAGCTGGGGCATCAGCAAAACAACCGGAGAAAAAGAACCGGATGATCTTGTATTTACCCGGCAAATGGCCGCTCTTTATAATAAAGATGCCTACGATGGAAAAGACCGCGTGCTTGAGATTCACTTTACCGATTTGGATCACACCTACCAGATTCAGCTTAGCAAGACAGGAAGCGAAGTATTTACTGATGGACGTCTTTCTCCAACTACTCGCATAGATACGCCTTTTACTGTATGGTCAGCTATTTCCCGTGGAGAAATCGGTGGCGCAGAAGCATTGGGGAAACAGATGTATACGGTATCCGGCGACTTTTCCTTGATGATTGATTGGGATAAAATCTTCGGAAGCGCATCTGTGGTCAAAAAAACAGAGAAAACATCTCAAAATACAATTAAACAGAAAAATCCTTCTATGACGACAATGCTGATACCATGGATTACGTTCTGGATCGCTGTTTCTATTCATCCGAAAGTCGGAGCTATGATAACACTACTTGTGGTCGCAACAGTACCGTTTATTATGAGAAAACATAAATTTGTCATCTGGGATCAGCTCTCTATGGCAGCTGTTGCTATACTTTCTGCAGCGGCAAATATAACCGGAAACGGAGTTCTTCCAACAAACATCGGATATCTTGTATTTGGACTCTTCTGGCTGCTTTCATGCCTGACAAAAGAACCTTTATGTGCTGCATATGTAAAATATAATTATGGGGGTGAAAATGCGCATCAGAACCCTCTCTTTATGAAGACAAATTATATTCTTGCCGCGGCATGGGGCACGCTATATGTACTGACAGCAATCTGGACCTTTCTGTTTAAGAAAGCCGGGTTTGGAAATGTACTTATCCTTGTGAATAATCTGATTCCTATATTGATGGGACTTTTCACAGCATGGTTTGAAAAATGGTATCCTGCACGGATGGCAAGAGGCAAGAGAAAATAATAATTCTCTTGCCTCTTATGATTCTTAACTACCGCTTTCAATATATCTTCTGTACGCCCAAGCTTTGACAATTCTAAGATAATATCTCCATGTTTAAATCTACAACTCTTTCAACAATTCCAACAGCTCTTCCTTACTGAAGCTTCCACTTCCCATTTCTTCTCCGCCAATAATCTGATCAGCAAGAACCATCTTCTTTTCCTGCAATTTTACAATATTCTCTTCTATTGTTCCCTTGGCAATTAATTTGTAAACGGTTACTATATTCTCCTGTGATCATATCTCTCCTGCACTTCCGTTACATATTATTGATATCTCTTGCACTATTTATATTCCTGGCACTATTACAATACTGCTCTGCCTCAGTATGCTTTGCTCCCTTAATATTTATAACTCAAACTCTTTCAACAGCTTTTCCTGATATTCCTTGTCAACTGCCGCTTTCAATATATCTTCTGTACGCCCAAGCTTTGACAATTCAATATTTAACTGGTTAATTCTGTTTACTCCTTCTGTTCGTCCCTCTTCTCTTCCTTCCTCCATTCCAATCTTACGGCCAGCTTCGATTCCTCGTCTTTCTGCGGTTAACATTCCTATATTGTAATCTCTGATTGCTCGTTGTCTTGTCTCGTATTCTAACCTCTTCTTTTCATCTGCGCTTAATTTATCCAACACATCATATGCTTCTTCCAATTCAGAATTTTTCTTTGCCATTTCTTCAAAATCCTTTCTGGTTTTTCCTCCAAGAAAGCGCATCCACTGCAACAGGCTTGTCTCATTTTTCTCTTCCGGCGGAAGTTTTGACAATTCTAAGATATGCATCTCCATAAGATCTGTATACTCTTTTCCTGTCTTTGCATCACAGAATACAATTCTGCGATAACATTCTTTATCATCTTGAAAATGATCATGTGCAAGAATACTCACATGGATACACTTCTTCAAACAATCGTATCCCTCACCTTCTTTGATCTCACCTGCATACATCTTACTCAGATAATAAACAGAACGGTTTGCCCAACAATCAAAAGCTTCTACCTGCATCTCAAAATCAATCTGTTCTCCATCTTTCAGTTTCACCCGGACATCTAAAATCCCATACTTATCATCTTTCGATTCTTTTCTGAGAATTGTAGGCATAAGTTCCGTATTCTCAACCTCACTAGATGGAAGATTTAACAATGCTGCAATAATATTCTTACGGATGTTATCATTCTGCATCAATTCCTTGAAACAGAAATCTACCGTTGGAAGCATGATAAAGTCTTCCTGCTTCTCTTTCAATGTTTTGCATTGTGATGTTGCTCTCTTAGTTGATACATGTTTCTTGTTTTCTTTCATAGAATTCTCCTCTCTTCTGTGCAATGAATGATCGCCTGAAGAAGAGGATTCTAAAGTTATATTTATCTTAACACAAGATAGTTTTCTATGGAAGTAACTATCCCGTTAAAATCAGATATTTGAGAAATTTACTACATCACATAATCTTCAAACAATATATTTCTGACTTGTTTTATTTTCTGCATTAAAATAAGAGCGGGATTTCCGCTCTTATCATTTCAATGTTCTGCTCTAATCAATTTGTATATTTGCGTTTTAATAGCTTTGTAATCATATTCTATAACATTCTTATCAAATATTAGTGTAATAGCTGGATTTGTTACCGTATTAATAGTAAAATAATACTTTTCATCCTCATAATAATCTGTTACACTATGCCCCTCTGTCGTATCTGCAATTTTCCGTATTGCATCTAATGCATATTTATCAAAATACAAGAACCCACCTTTTATTCCATGTCTGCTTCCAGATTCTTCGATAATATTTGCCTTCGAAAAAGCTGTATTCATCTGAAATTCTTTTGGATAATAAGTAGTTATTTCTTTATCTGATACTCTAATCATAAAATTTCCAGGAATATATTCATATCTTTGTCCGAATGTAAAAACCCCTCTTACTCCATGATCATCTCCATGTTTATCAATTGCATTTATTTCATTAAATCCATCAACATATTGTATTAAAAAATTAATAATGTTAGTTATATCTTTTTTATCATGTTTTAATAACCCCATCATTTATGGCTAAAGTTTTCCCTATGGTAAAAGGATTATAAAATACATTGCCAAGTTTCTTTATTCTTTCATAATTTTCTAAACATCTTTCATCATATAAATTCCAACCAGCTTCTTTAAAAGGTGTTCCATATCCAAGTAAATCATACCAAGAACAAAAGCAATCAATTATTTTCAAATTATCTTCCATTGTCATTCTCTCCCTTCATCGCCATTATACGACAAAAGAAGGATTTTTCCAATTCTGACTTTTCCCTCTATCCAATTAGCAATGTGTAAGCTCTGGTACATCTGCAACTGCCTGTGTCTGAAATTTAATAGTGCCTGACACCACTGTGTTTTATAAGTCTCCTTGAAGATTTTGGATAAGTAAAACTTATTGATAAATAACTTTTCTGCCAACTCTTCCAGCATAATTTTCTCCGTATAATGTTCGTCCAGATACTCCTTTACAGCTGCCAGTTCCATTCTCTTCCGGCTTACTATCACACTCTCCTAATGCCATGACTGCTCCATCAGGAGAGTCAATAGACTTCCCAGCTTCTCATTGATTCGCATATCTCGTATGTAATCAGATGAGGAAATTAAGTTATAGAGGTCTGTTAAAAGAGAGGTGAATGAAGTTAAATCATCTGGATGAAACACCGGCCAACCGCCACGCTCTTTGTACTTCTCATATACAGCCGGAAGGGACGATGCATAGAAGTGACACCACCGAAGCGACCAGAGATTATTGGAAGTCGAATGGCTGTATGCTTTCCGACAGTCAATAAACACGCATTCTCCCTGGCCTAACTGATAACTCTGCTCCTTTCCAATATCACTTTTTCCTTTGCTTATATCCAACTGGTGGAACGGCATCCTTGGGAATATGCCACGGTGATCCTTTTCCATCTTGATTGCAGTTTGGAATTTTACCTTCCCTGCACCACTTGGAAACTGTAGCCTGCGTCACGCCGTATTTTTCAGCAAATTCCCGTGTTCCTATAGCTTCACTCATTTATGTAGTCCTCAAATCTATGCAGTCAAATATTACTCTGCTAATCTTTCAAGCAAAACTCTTCTATTACAGATCTGCAAATAAATCAGCTTTGTACACGCCGTCCTCCAGCATCTTCTTGAAGCAATCCTTTACTGCTGCAACATCCTCATGGTAAGTCATGCCGTACCATGTATCATTGGTCTTCAGAACCTTCACGGACATTTTTCCCTGCTCCAGCAGATCACCGATGAAGATAGGAATCAGATACTCTGCTTTCAGCGGATTTTCAGGTACTTCCTTCTCGAAAAACTCTTTGAAGCCCTGCTCCAGAACATCCAAGAACTCTAGAGTTAATCCCCACATATTCATGGAAACCAAAGAATTCACATCAACGACTACGCCGTCTGCCTCCGCTCCAGTTACAGTCTTTACAATGTTCTTGGTCTCTACAACTTCAGTCAAGTTCCCGTTCTCGTCCATCTTGCAGATGCCACGGGTCACGCCACCATTATCGGAAAGCGTGTTCTTAAGCACAAAACCTGCCATGCAAGACTTGCCGCCATTCACCAGATACTCATGGACAGCCTTAAATCCTTCCTTACCATAGTAGTCATCTGCATTAATAACGATAAACGGTGTATTGATGACCTTCTTTGCTGCAAGCACTGCCTGACCGGTTCCCCACGGTTTTGTACGACTTTCCGGCAGAGTTCCCGGAATATCCTTAATATCCTAGAAAGCGTAGTCTACAGTTACATCATGAGCGGAGCAAATAGCTGCGGTACGATCACCGATTACCTCTTTGAACTCCTTCTCGATATCCTTACGGATAATAAATACCACATGGTTAAAACCTGCCTCAATTGCATCATGAATTGAGTAATCCATGATGATATGATTTGAAGCATCCACCGGCTCCAACTGTTTGATTCCTGTTCCAAAACGACTGCCGATCCCGGCTGCCATGATAAGTAATGTTGTGTTCATAGTTTTTCATACCTTTTTCTGACAATATTCTTGTATCATAGGTTTCATTCTTCACATCTCAGCCGATCATAACAAATCGTTGCCTGCTGCTCACCACGAAGAGGTGTGTGAAGTTTTGAGTAGCTACCGTGTTTAAATTCACACGGCTTTATTTTGCCTAATGCAGACGCTAATTCGACAGTATTTGACTTTTTAGTCATATTTTGTTCATTTCGCGTTTACAGTTTAGTACCAGGGGGCTGGCACTTTTTTGATACCACTGTTGTTCCTGTACTACCAATGCTTGCTTCTCCATGGTGTCCTCCTTGCTGTGTCTCTGTATTTTCAGACTGCTCTCAAAAATACATTTTTTCTATGGTACTATTTTCGCACTTTGGAGAGAGCAGGGAAAGACATGGTTTCATTAGGCGGGTACGCTGTAAAGTAATATTCTGTATTACCAGGAAATTCCACACCATGTGATAACATGACCGCAATTATACCTATCCCTTTAGCAATATCAATATAATCTAATCGTCGTGATATTACTTTTTCCTTCTTCATTTATTTATCCCCGTTTCACTATTTTGTTTACAGTGTTTTTTATCATTGCCATTTCTGCTTTATTAAACACATCCCTTAATAAAGCACCTTGTATAATCGAAATTGCAATTTCTCTTGTGTCTTTATACATATACGGCATAATAATCTGAATAACAATATGTGTAATTAATGTTGCCATCGCTGCACCATTAATTCCCATAACCGGAATTAAAATGAAATTTAATATCACATCTGTTATTAGACCTGCTATGCAAAAAAGGTTTATGTACCTATTTTTTTCATCATTTGCAAGATAAACCTGATTCAATGTTGACATCGTAGACAATCCATAATACCATACTACAATTCTCAAAGCTGTTGTTCCTGCCAGATAATCTTTTCCATATAATAATAGAATAACCCAATGTGCAAAGACACCTACAAAAATTGAATACGCTGCATTAAGCCAAAAAAGAACCGCATATGATTGCCTCAATCTTCGTAAATAAAGTGCTCGATCTTTTCCTGCCGCCTCATATAGGACTGGTGAGATTGACTGGATCAACGCTGATGGTATCATGCTCCATAACGTCGAAATTGTCAGTGCTGCAGAATAGTATCCAACAGACGCCTTATCTAACATATTTCCAAGCATAATACGATCCACTTGTGCATAGAGAATTGTAATCAATCCAGCTATTAAATAATGGTACGATTGCTTAAAAATCCTCTTTCCCAACTGCCAATTAAATTTGGGACGAAATCCTTCAATTCTAATATAAAATATCATTAGAAATACTGTAAGAAAAATCATATCGGTTGAAGTTGCAAACGCAAACCACACAATATCTGCATTCGTAGCTAGCAAGTAAATTCTATATAAACTCATTCCAACGTAAGCCAGGACTCCAGCAATACTGCTCCATTTAGCAAGTAGCCTTGCTTGAAAATAATAATTGATAGTGTCAAAGGAACTAAATAGTATGGACAAAGATTCCAAAAAGGCTATTTGAACAATCATAGAATCATCTCGATTGGTTATAAATATAAGGGCAATAATGCTGATAGTGGATAAGACAGCTGTTCCAAAACGCATCCAAATCGATGTCCAAATTACTTCGTTATTATCATATTTATCTGTCGCAATCTCTTTAATTACAATAACCGCTAAACCTAAAGAAGCGATTGATGAAAAGAAACTTACAAATGCAGCTACATAATTTATTGTTCCAAAATTGGATGGCCCTAAATACCTTGCTGTTGCGAGCGAAACAAAAAACTGCAACAGCATATTCACAATTTTACCGCCCATAAGCCATCCTATATTGCTAAAAAATTTTTTCTTTCCGCCTACCATATTTTTAAATACGTTCCTCTCAAAACTTTTTAACCATTATATAAGGAAAAACTTCACTCATCACATCGAATTTTAATCCAATCATCAGGATAGAAATCCCCTTTCCACATTCCTAGTTCAGGGCAAATTACCGTTTTTTCTTTATACTGGTTCAACCACGCAGCCCACCAACTATAACTGCTATTCGCCATTATCATATGCTTGCAATGACTCATTAAGAACAAATCATCCAATGTATAGTTATCAGATTCATATTGTGGATAACGTAATTGTATGTCTTTAGTAGCAAAATATTGTTTTTCCGAAAAATAATGTTTACAAAAATCAACGTCATCAGAAAAAACATATAAAATCAACTTTTCTCCCGGATATTTTGATTTCATCATAGAAATGGCTTGGTCATAGTACGCCATATTCAGTTGGCATCCAATACCTACGTAATCTCCTCGTCGGACATGAAGAGCAATGCTATCACATTTCTGCATTTCATTGTACAACTGATTTACTGATTTACTTCTCTTCTTTTTTGGCATTAATAACTTCAGCAAATCTTCTCTATACTCTACAAAATACTTTTCTGACTGCCAATATCCACTAATATATGTATTATTTTTTACAGAACTTATTTCTTTATCATATCCGAAATTTATCTTTCCTTTATAAAAATGCATAGCGTGTGAAAAAAGAAATGATTGTATTTTACCCGCACCCTTTAGAATTATACAATCAGAAAACGTACTTAATTGCAACAACTTTTCATACTCTATATTAAGACTGTCTAATTCATATCTTCTCATATTATTAGAAGCTACTGTGTTGATATCTAGAATTAAGGCTGTCTTGTGTTTTTTTGCCAGTGCATATCCGCAAGCATACATGAACAATTGGTTTCCAAAACCATCACTAATTTTTGTAACAATCATATTTATCCTTTCACTCAATCTAATAAGTAAACTGTGAAGAAATAGATTGGACCGTGTAAAACCCACCTATGCCTTTACTTCAGTTCCAATAATTTCTTCAACACTATCTATAAAATCATAGCCCTGTCTAATGCGTGTAGCTACTCTTGCTGCATTACAACGTATCTCTTTGTACTCACTTTCAGAAACACTATCTAGTTCTCTTTCTAAATTTGCCAGAGATTTTACAATAATACCGCACTTATTTTCTTTTACATATTCAGCAGTGGCAGCTTTTTCCCAGACAATGACGGGCAGTCCAATCGACAGATATAGGCAAAACTTACTAGATGTATTATATTGTAAATATATTCCAAGTCCAGACGTATCCTTTTCAATATCAATATCAGTTCCATCCCAAACCAACCCATACTGACTATTTTTTATATTTATAATCAAATCATCCTGACTGAACATTCCACAATATTCTAAGTTTCTTGCCTTCTTAAACTTGCTCGCAAGATTTTCATTACAAGATCCATATAAGCGCATTTTGTATCGATCAAGGCTTATCTTTTCCAAAAAGGTGGACTTATTCAAATTACCTGCAAAACAAATCTCCCCCCCCTTATAGGCACTACAATCACCTATCGCATTTTGACAATACTCTGAAATCATATATGGGTAAATTTTAAAGTTAACAAATTTAACTTTTGAAATATATTTTTTTAATTCATGGATATACCCATTATTTGGAGACATAATTATGTCATTTCCTTCAAGTTCACGAATGGTCTTATCTAACTCTTCATTCTGACTATGACCATAGCGAATGCAATTGACATCCTCTAATATTGTAATAATCTTGCACCCTTTGATTCTTTTTATAATTCTTGCCGAATACACAAGCGTTTTTGTAAACGGAAATTTAAGCATTATGTAATCCTTATTTCCCATATGAAGCAGGCCATAAAATGTCAAAAATGCTGCATCCATCGTTTGGAATACAATTTTTAATTTCCCTAATCTTTTTTCAAATAAAAGAACTTTACCAATTCGAGGATAAACTACATTAAAATCGCTTGTAAATTTATCCATAGCATTATCAAGATTTTTAGTATTTTTATGGGATACTACAAAAATCATATTACATTACTCCCCCAATATTCATTTCTCACCAATAACATCCTCCCTCTACCTTATTCGCAGCTTTTGGTTTATCCTCATCAGATGGGTATACCCACGCATCATTAAAAAACTTCTGGACATATGCGAAAGCTGTGTTTTCTTCCCATCGTTTTCCCTTAATTCCAAATAAAAGCTGTGTCGCTCCCGCTAAATGAATCGCCTGCTTTCCTGCTTGTTTAAGTTTTGCAGCTAACGGAAACCCATATGCTCCGCATCCGATAATTGCGACATCAAAATCAATTTTTATTGCTTCCTGATACATCCATTCCAATGCATCAAACCAAGTTGAAAAACGATTGTCTTCCTCCTCAGCAACTGTCTGTACTGCCTTTAATGTTATCAGTTCAAATTTCGGAAGAATATCTGTTCCCGGAAAGATTTCCTCTCGCCGTTTATATTGCCGTTCAATTGTTTCTTTAAATGGATGAATCACTAAAACTTTCTTACCGTTTAATGCAGCTGACCACGGTTTCTCCGGTGAACTCCATGGTTCAAGATCTAATAGATAAGTTGTTTTTAGCTGTCTATCACCATAACTATTCAAATAATATTCCTCAAATGGTAGCATCCAAATTCCCATAACATCAGCTTCAGGGATTGAATCAAGCATTAAATTTTTAAACTTGATACCTTCTTTTTCCCTGTTCGGGAAAAAGCCAGCCCCTCTGCATAAATACTCCATTACTATTTCATATTTTGACTTCAATTCAAAATCAAATGCTTTCACAGCACTTAACTCATTTGCACCAAATCGCCCTGCAAAAAAAGGATTCCCTGACAGAATCATATCTTTAATACAGTTATTAATCTCCTCTGCTGTTTGAACTTTCCCATTTGCAACTACACTTTTATTTTTTAGATACCTTCTTATTCTATCTGGAGATGCATTCTTTTCTTGTAGCTTGCTCTTAATATAATATTTAAAAAAGATATATTTTTTTCTCATCATCCTCACACTTCACTTTCAAAAGAATCATAATCTCGATATGCAAACATACACCCCAACCCAATTACTACTCCGCACAACCATGTATAATCATATCCATACATAAAACCTATCACACATACTAGATATGGTAAAAATTTCGTATTGCCGCTTCTACCTTTTAACATTAATTTAACAGCAACATATATTAATAAGCAAATTGCCAATCCAGCTCCTATATAGCCAGTTCTGCCAATGAATCTAATAAAGCCGCTATGTGGCGATGTTTTCCATCCAATAGATCGTGCATATCCATATCCATAAGGACGTCCAAACAACCAAGCAGTTCCGGATAAATCTTCAAGCACAGCATTCCATACTTGGGTGCGGGTATCAGCTGTTGAATTTTCTATGGCTACACCATTCATCATTTTTCCAACGATTTCAAACGATTTTGAAATATTTTCAATCAATTGTCCACTTCCCATATTCAATACAATAAAACAAGAGGCAATCAAAAGTATTACTTGCAGAAATAATTTCCTTGTTATTCTTGTATTCTTCATTGTAACAAGTAATACAACGATAAATCCACATCCCCAGGCCATCCAAATCGAACGATGTTGAAACAATATGACAGCAGCCGAAAACAAAATTGTACGGAACTTTAGATACCCTTTTGTATTCAAATTTTCTTCTAAAAGAAGCAATGCATATAATGCTATCCCTAACACCTCATATGGCTGAACAAATCTCATAGTTGATCCACCATCACTCAGAGTCGCATTGAACTGGGAAAGTAATGGGTGGAATCCAATCAATATATCTAATGCCCATAGAGTGCATGAAATTGCCAAAATAATTGTCATGACAGAATCTAGCAATTTTCGATATTTTTTTGCATCCTGCAAAACATCAAAACGCGCAAAGTAAAAAATTGAAAACAAAAAGACTGAATTTGTTCTTAAATCTCCCATCCACTCAGCAGAAATTCCATATCCTGATAAGCCATTCACCATTGATGCTACGAGTAATGCTGATATAAAAAGCAAAAATAAATTAGTTACGTTATTTTTTAAACAAGGATTTTTCAATAAATCAATCAATACAGTGCACAGCATTACTATTGCAAGCATATCACTCAATTGATAAGAGAACCCAAATGCATTCGCAAGTTCTATGGTTGACATAAATAAAATATCATTAACAACTGTAATAAAAAAATACAATATAAGAATTACAAATATTTTTCCCTTATCTTCTGTGACTTTATATATCAAAAATAGCGTTAAAGCAAGCCACCCTGCCATCAGCACTGTTTGCATTTTTTATCTCCTTATAAGAATCCTTAGGTAAGGCGTAATAGAATAAACTATTGCTGTCCCTATTGAATAATTAGTCTTTAAATAATGCCACCACTCTTTTCTCGGGAGCCCCTTCGGTGACTCTTTTTTCTTTAGTCTTTCTCGTCTACTTAAATCTGTATCTCGCCAACTTCCGCTTACAGGATTATCACTGCACTGCCCAACAAAGAAATCACAAACCCAAATAGGAATTCCCCTTCTAGACGCTTTAAATCCATAATCAAAATCCCCAAGCGAATGTGAGTATACCGAATCCATATTTCCAAGTTCTTTGAATATTTTCCAAGGTATAAGAACACAATTTGCATTAAATGTATCACACAACTTCGCTCTTTCTGATGTGCCGTCTATGATATCAAAGTTCGGACGAAATCTTGATTTTTTTATTACTCCACCATAAGAAAGTTTTCCTTCTGTATCGCATGTTGGTCCAACCAATATTTCTCTGCCAGTATTTTTCACAGACAGCATTTTCTCTATTGTTTGACTATAAAATTCCACATCATCGTTAAATAGCAAACAGTAATCATAGACTTCTGTTGTATCTAATGCATATTGCATGGCCATTCGCATACCACCACTGTAAAATAACTGTCCATTACCATTTAAAACTACAACACCTCTTATTTTTTCTAAGGCTGCTTTCGTTCCATCAGTACTATTATCATCCACTACTACAAATTTAAATTCAATATTGGGGTTTTTTGAAATCAAATTACTTATTGCTGTTATCGTTTTTTCTTTACGGTTAAAGCAGGTCATTAAGCCTAAAATTTTTGTTCTCATCTTTCGCCTTTCAGAACATAATCTATTGCATTTATGTATCCCTTTGACACTTCGTCAAAAGTAAATTTGTCTACAATTATGTCTTTCTTTCCATCTAAAGAAATTTCTTTTTTTAGCACCTTATTTATTGTATCGCCAAATTCTTTTGAATCATATGGATCAACTAATATGCCATTTTTTCCTTCATCGATTACGTCATATGCACCATCTGCATATTTTGAAGAAATAATCGGTACTTCCGCACATAACGCTTCCAAAAGAACCAAACCAAAGCAATCTTCTCTTGTAGGTAAAACAAATATCTGCGCTTTTTGGTATTCTTCAAGTAGCTCTTGTCCCTCTTTATATCCGCAGAAAATAATATTATCTTCGATATTTGCGTTTTTAATTCTAGTTCTTAATTCTTCTATTTCTTTATCTGTTCCATTTCCAACAATACGTAATTGAAAATTTTCATCCACATATCTTAAAGCCGATACCAACAGATCTAATCCTTTTCTTTCAATCATACTTCCAACATATAATAGCCGTCCTTGTTCTGGCTTATGTTCTATAGTACAGATTTTGTTCACATCAACAGTCAATAAACTAATAAAAATTTTATTAGGGTTGATTCCCCACTTCAAAAGTTTTTCCTTCGCTTTCGTACTACTTGCAATTGATGCATCGCATTTTCCTATAATCATTTTTCTAGTAATACGCTGTATAAGATTAATATTTCTTTCTGAATATAATGTGCCATCTGTTAAGCTAATATATTTTTTTCCATGACATTTACACCAAATCAAGCATTTAACAGCAATCGGATTATATTCCCATCCAACTACAACATCTGGATTTATATCTGACAAATCTTTTCCGATTCCCTTCGGAATATAAATATGTTTTGTATCGTATTTTTTCTTTATAGAAATCACTTTTGTTTTTGTAAAAGTAGTATTTAATAATTTCGTATTGTCAACATTCCAACATCTATTATCTGCTTCCTTTGCGCAATACATGACGTAGAATTCATATTGCTTGACATGTGTCTGTAAGTAGTAAAACAAATCCACTCTATATGGTGCAGGTATGTTTGTAACTAATAAAACCTTTTTCATTATTTTTTCCTCTAATACTTATATATGCTATCCCTTTTGATCAGACAATAGAATGCTTTCCATATTCTTAGTCTTCCACACTCAATCTCCTTAATCACTTATACCGGCATATATGTCATTTAAAATCTTATAATTGGCATTTTCACTATACTTAATTTCATATATTTTTTTTATTTTTTCTTTATTTAATGGCTTTTCTCTCATTTTATCAATTGCCGACATTATACTCTCTATGGAGTCATATCTAAATTTATATCCTGTAATTCCCTCTTCAACAACACTTCCAGCATTTCCCAAATCAGAGCAAATAACAGGAGTTCCAACACTAAATGCTTCCACAATGCTCATCGGAAATCCTTCATACCACTGGGTAGGCAATACAAGTGCTTTGCTGTTTGCTATTATCTTTAGAGCTTCATCATTTGGCACAAATCCACGCATTTCAATGTTTACAACATTTTCTTTGATAAATGACTTACACCAACCCTCCATTGGCCCCATACCGCAAACAATCAGTTTAATTGCACCTTCTCCCATACGCTTCCACGCTTCAAAAAGGATATCCACACCTTTCAGCTTATCCAGCCGACCTACAAAGACAAACTGATTAAGCCTCTCTTCTTCGGGGATAAAGCTATTATTTTCAACAAAATTTGGTTTCACAAAGACACGTTCTGGTTTGATATGCTTTAATTGTAACAATTTATCTTTGTTAAACTCTGTCAAACAAATATAGTTAATCCTTCCATAAATGCCTGTTGTCCGATGCAGCCATGTACTTATCGCACAAACCAAAGTTTGTGCCTTGCTGCCTCGATAACAGCTATATTTCACAGCACACTTCAAGCCGTTTTTAACACAGTCCTCACAGATATGACCATCCCGATAAAAAGTTGCTCCAGGGCAAAGTAGACGAAAATTGTGTACCATCTGTACAACCGGTACTTTCATGCTTCTTGCTGCATAATAAACCGCTGGACTTATCAGGTTAAGTGTATTATGAACATGAACCACGTCTATATTTTCTCGCCTTATCTGTTTCTTGATTTCCTTATATGTTCGCAGGTTGAATACTGTTGTGAATGGGAGAAACAGTATCCTAATTTTTGACATCTGCTTTAATTCTGCATTATTACGACTGTATAAAATCACTTTATGTCCATGCTTCTCAAGCATCGTTTTCTCATTTGCAACAACGGTATCTTCTCCACCGGGAATCTGATAATAGTTGTGTACAATCAATATATTCTTTTTTTCACTACTCACACCTATTACCTCTACTTTTCTATTATCTTCTTGGATTATTTACAAGGTCCTTGGGTCCCACGAAACATGCTGTTTTACAATTTTAGCAGGACTCCCAGCAATAACCGAATTCGAATCATATGTTTTTCCTGTCAATAAAGACCCTGTTCCAACAATTGAATCAGCACCAACTGTAGATCCCTTTAAAACAATCACTTGCTGTCCTATCCAAACGTGATTTCCAATAGCAATATCTTTAGCTTTATTTATTCTTTTTCCATCACTATCTAGTATAGAGTGACTATCTCCTGTTCTAAAAGTAATCGTATCTGAAAACAAGCATCTCTCACCTATATGAACCTTTTTCCCTTCAATGCAAGCTATATGAGTTTTCCCTGAAAAGTGTGTGTTATGTCCTACTTCAATGATTCCACCATCACTGATCCATATATCTACATTCTTTAAAACACAGTCATGCTCGATTTTAACTGTATTATTTTCTCCAAAAAACTGTATTTGAGAATCATATATTCTGCATCCTTTTTCTAATATCAAACAATTATTTTTTCCATTATTCTTAATATGGGTACGCCGTACGAATGCCCCACCCCACAAAATTTTCATGTCAGATTTACCTTTAATGGAATTAAAGCCAACTATTCTGTATATTAATGCTAAGACTTTCATCAACCCTTCATGATCTCTTACGTATCTCTTAATATCCATCTCTTACTTTCCTCTTATCATTGCATTCCAAATAAACTTCGTATTTGTGCTCCAATATCTCTTAAACAATCTCTTCGGATCTTGCGACAGTCTATATAACCATTCTAAATTACTATTCTGCATCCATTCAGGTGCTCTCTCAATATTGCCAGCATGATAATCAAAGCCAGCACCTACTCCAATCATCAGTCCAATTACCCGACCCTGATGTGCCGCCATCCACTTTTCCTGTTTTGGTGCTCCCAGTCCAACCCATACAAAGTCAGGCTTTGTTTCATTAATTCTTTCAACGATTGCCTTGTCCTCGTCCGCTGTCATAGGTCTAAACGGAGGGCTGTACATTCCAGCAATCTGGATTCCAGGATAAGTCTTCTCCAAAACAGAGTAGAGTTTTTCAAGAGTTGCATCAGTTGATCCATAAAAAAAATGTCGATACCCTTTGGAAACAGAAATTTTGAAAATTTCCCCCATCAGGCTCGGCCCAGTAGTTCGTTTCATGTTCTTAAAACCACGTTTTTGGCCAACTGAAGAAAGTGGTCCGCCATCTGGTATTGCCATAATTCCACCATTCTGTACCTTTCGATATTCCACATCTTCATATGCTGTCACGGTGGTGTGTACATTGGACACACATATGTAATCTCCTGATAAGGCGTGGATATTATCGTTGAGGTAGTCAAGCAACCACACCATATCAACAGCTGCAATATCAACTCCCAAAATATTACAGGTAGGAATTTTAGCTTTATCCACCTTATGTATAAATTCTTGTTTCACTGCTGTCATCTTACCTGACCTCCCTCTTTAACTTTATTTCCATAGCATTCTTATTTTTTTATGTATTAGAAAATAATTGTTTCACATCATCGAAATCGTCTGCATGATTCTGAATCCATTCCTGATCTTTTTCCCACCATTTCATTTTCAATAAGTTCTGGATTGTTTCTTCATCAAATCGATACCTTATAATCCTTGCTGGCACACCACCGACAATTGCATAAGGAGGAACGTCCTTTGTCACAACTGCACCTGCTGCAACAACAACACCATCGCCAATATTGACTCCCTCAAGTATCGTTGCTCTTGAGCCAATCCATACATCATTACCTATCTCAATCGAAATTTTTTTCTCTGAATTTAAGTATTTAAAATCTTCAAACTTAGACTGCTTTACATAGGATGGCTTTTGAGCAAGGGAATAAAAAGCTGGGTGTATTGAAACAAAAGAAGTTGGATGATTTCCTGCCACTGTCATTACATCATTTGCAATGCAGGTGTATCTACCAATCACAGTATTCTTTATAAAAGAATTATTGCTTATATAAGAGGCATAGCCTATAGAGCTGTTTAAGAACCATGTGTTCTCCCCTAATCTATTCATTCCTTCAAAATAAGCTTTTGAATCAATAGTAGTGTTCTTTCCAAATGTACAAGCATTGCCTATCTTTTTTCTATGAATTAATTGTTTTATACAATGCAAACTCATTCTTCATTCTTCCTTTTATTTAACAAAATCCTTTATTTTGTCCATTCCTACCATGCATATCTTTTGTGCTGCCTTATATTAGAGTAAGACATCGTTTTTTCCTCAACTGAAACTTTATGGTAGACACCTTCATACCAACTTACCAACAAAGTGTTAGGTCTTATTGTCATAACTCGCAGTCGCACTTCTCTATTTTTCAAAGTGTTGACATTTATTGTCATAACCCGTACACCAACTCACTTTGTTAAAACTGTACAAGTTCATATCTCACTCTTGTTGCAACATGAACAATCGTCCATCCCTCACTACCTCTAATTCTCCAGAAAAATGCAGTTATCCTGTCCATCTCTCGTCTGCAATAAACTTTTCCAGAAAAATAGATTTTGGGCTTTTCAACACTTTTAACCTCCACCTCTAATTCTTCGGAAAAATGAAGGTATCATGTCACTACCCTGCTCTGCAATAAAACAGGCTCGTAATAGGGGAATTTCGCATGAGTTTTATACGCCACCGTAGACCATCATGCCGCCACTGAAAATTTGAGGTAGACATTCGTAGAAACGCAACTATAACAACATCCGTATCAGAATAGGTAGCTTTTATATTTAGTGTCATTATTTATTCCATTACTTTTGGTCCTTTTTTACTTTTAGCTATACGTTCAATTTTCACAAAAAAAGAAAAACATCTCAACAATCTCTATTCCAATCCCATTCTTCCATCTCCGTTCATTTCTCTATATAGCTATACGTTCAATAGCAATAACACCCGCAGCTTCCCCTCCCGGTTCCACTGCAGATCATCATTCTTCTATCTTATACCTATCTCTTCCATCCAATCCATCACTTGGATCCGCTGCCCTTAAGCACGACTCCGACGGTCTTGAACAGAATCTTAATATCCATTCCGATATCCCAGTTCTTGACATATTCCATATCAAGTTTTACAACTTCCTCAAAGTCAGTGATATCACTTCTTCCGCTCACCTGCCACATTCCGGTCAGTCCCGGTTTCACGGCAAGTCTTCCGCGGTGATATGGCTCATACTGTTTCCACTCATCTACTGTTGGTGGACGAGTTCCTACGAGACTCATATCTCCTTTAAGTACATTCCAGAACTGCGGAAATTCATCCAAAGATGTTTTACGGATAAACCAGCCAAGTCCGTGCTTGCTTCCATCCGCTCCGCTTCCGATGATTCTTGGGTCATTCTCCATCTTGAACATGAGCCCCTTCATCTCATTCTGTTTCATCAGTTCTTTCTTACGTTCCTCTGCATCCATATACATGCTTCTGAATTTGTAAATCTTGAATCTTTTACCATTTTTTCCAACTCTCATCTGTGAAAAGAAAATTGGTCCCGGTGAAGCAATATAGATTGCCGGAGCCAGGAATATTGTGATAATACACGTCAGTATCATCCCTACGATTCCACCACAGATGTCAATTAATCTCTTCATCCCTGCCTGTCGCGCGGTGATGATTCTAATACTTGAAGTAAGAACTGTATATCCTCCCATACGGTTGATAAACTGATTCTTTGACCATCCACTTCTCAGATCCAGACATTCGTGGACTGTTATTCCCATATTTGAACAAGTTTCAAATAACTCTTCTGGTATCAATGTTTTCTTCTTAATTCCAACAAGAATGGAATCTATCCATCTTGTCTGTATATAATCAGTTAATGTATCAATCTTACTTACAACCGGAATTCCTGCAAAAGATTCATTCTCTTTCGGTTCACGATCTGCAAATACAATACCGACAATTTCAAATTCATTAAACGCGTTCTGTTCCACGCGTTTCAACATATACTCAATTTCACTACTTGTTGTAACAAGCAGCATATTCATTTTCACATAAAGCAGACGACCATGCTTTAATAAATATCGCTTCCATATGATTCGTACTGCATAAACAAAAACAACTGATAATGGAATAAATGACGTGATCATAAGACGTGATGTCTTATCGCCCTGTTTGCTCATGAACAAATACATAATCACAAGCGCACTCACAAAAAATACATGCTTTAACACATTCTTAAACTCTACAAAATATCCTCTTCTCATGATACCACGGTAAGGCTCTGTAAAGAAAGCTGTACAAATATCTGTTAACGCAATAATAATTCCAATATTCAGATATAAACTGTTCTTATATAGATTTCCTGCTCCCATGCGTAATGCATAACTACTTATATAAGCTAACTGTAATGCTACAAGATCCAGAACAATAAAGTCCAAATGCTTCAGCCAGCTGTCACCACTTTTTCTGTACATTCACGCACATCCTTTTCCTCTGATATTTTACTGAACTCATTCCATCAACTATAAAATCACTACAACTACTAATAAATCATTTGAACATATGCAGTGAAATCATCTTCTACCACATATGTTCAAAATCAGAGATAATCAAATTATCTCTCTTTTCTGTAAGCTACTGCAGAAACTCCTGCAAGTATTACAGCTGCTCCGAAGAATACCATCCATGTAGACGGTACACCTGTCTTCGGGGATGTTCCGACTGTAGAATCAGCAGCTTTAGAAGCATCAACCTTAGCAATAATTGCTACAGGTGAAAGATCTTCAAATACAGCTGTAATTGTCTTACCCTCATAATCTACACTTGTAGGTGTGATTAATTCAAACAGATTTCTTACTGTACTGTAGTGGAGAATCTGAACATCAGTCATTGCTTTTGTAAGGGATGGTACAGAAATTGTAACTACATACTTTCCTTCTTCATTCTTGATTCCACCGTTCACTGGTTTCAAATCAAAAAATGGAGAAACCATTTCTTTCCCAGCTAACTGATCTGTCAGTTCTGGAGTTGTTTTACCAACGACATCCGTCAATGACTTTGTTCCGTTGTTCACTGCAAGAAGATCATTAATGACCTCTTCGTTCTTCACATCAGAAAAAGACTCTGAAGATGCAGCTGTAATAATATAACTAGATGCACTTGAACCAGTTACGCTTGGTAATGCTGTCTTACTCGGAGCTAAAGGTGCTGCAAATGCGGCAACCGCCTGAGTAACGATCAGAGCTGCAGCAAGGATAGTTCCAAAAATTCTTTTCTTCATGTTTCCCACTCTTCCTTTCTTAAAATTATTTTTCTATAGAAACCAGTACAGCCTGCACGAGAAAACGCTTGTCTGACTGATTGCCATAGCATGTTGATAGTGTGATGATCTTGTCATCAACTGACACATTCTGTGACGTGTCAATCTTGGCACTCATATCACGGATAGCAAAAATGCTGTCGAGATAAGCCTGATAAACAGACTTTATATTAAAATCAAAACTCTGCATAAGGTGCCTGTCATCATACAGATATGCTGCGAAAACCTGGTAATGCCGAATTGCGTCCGGAGTATATATTATAACATCTTTATGGTTATCAAAAAAGTCTTTATCCAGATAACTCAAAAGGTTCTGAAACATAGAGCCATTTTTCATGTCATGCCCGTAAATCACTGTATTCGGATCTTCAAAATCTTTGCTGTTATAATCTTCGGTAAATATGGAACCTTCTGTCTTCTTCTCTCCGTCGATCGTATGGTCCAGGTAATATCCATTATCTTCTTCTCTTTGAAGGATTGGATAATCAATGTTTGTATCTTGAATCTGAATCCATGCATATACTTCCGGATTCTGTTCCTGCAGTGCCGCAAAATCAATTGGGATTTCAACAGGTGCCTTCTCTTCTACCGGTGCAGGTTCCGTCTCTTTCTTTACCATCTCCCGCACTTCTTCGTAATTATCACCGGCATGTTTCTCCTGATAATACTTGTAGCCACCAACAGCCGCACATGCAACTGCAGCCACTCCGGCTATAATTGCGATTATCTTGTAAATCTTTTTCTTCACAAGTACTGCACCTCTTTCACCACAGCATTTTATTAGCGCTGAATTCTTCTGTTACTCTTCCTGTATTCTGCACTGATTAATTCGGATCAGAAACTTTCTTATAGAATGTTTCAATTATCTTTTCATACAGTGCATTGTCATCGACATGATATTCATCATGGTCTTCTCCTTCAACAGCTTCTCCCGGTACTGTCCAGTCTGTATCTTCTTTCCCTTCTGTCATACTTTGAGTGATCTTCAACAGTTGATCTTTGCTGATATTTGTCACCATATAGGGTTCTAAATCAGAATACATCTTCACTGTATAACTGGAATCTTCTGCGATTTTTTTCTTCGCCGCTTCCTCGAATGCTTTGATAAATACCTGCTGACGTTCCATTCTTGTAATGGCACTCTGATGAACATTGATGTCTCTGTAACGTACAAATGTCTCTGTATTTGTTCCGTCCAGTGTTACCTGACTGCCATTCTTAAACTCGGGATACTTTTCTTCCAGGCTATCGTTAGGTACAGTGACTGTAACACCACCGACACTGTCACTCAAAATGGACAATGCATCCAGATTGATTGCACAATATCCCTGGATATTCAATCCATAAAAGAGAGTAGACACTGCTTCTTTCGCTAATTCTCCACTCTTGTAACTTCCGTCACCATATGCATACGCCAGACTGATATGATCCTGACTTTTTCCAAGGCTCTCACCGCCCGGTCCATATGCTTCAACTTCTGTGATCGTATCTCTGGGGATTGAAATTGTAGTAATTGTATTCTCTTTTCTGTTCCAGGACAGAAGATACAGCGCATCTGATTGTCCTGCATCTGCATGACCTACATTTGTCTCTATTTTCTCTCTTGTATCAATTCCGAGAAAAAGGAAATTACTCAGATGATCGTTATACCGATACTTCTCGCCTTTCCAGGTAATTGTATCCGTAAGAGAATCCTCCTCTACTGAATCCTGTCCTGCCGTATCTTTGTCAGTCTTCTTAGTATCTGAAACCGGTGTTGTCATCTTCGCAGCCAGCATTCCTCCAGCTACGCCGATCACCAACAATCCACAGAATCCTATGATCCATTGTTTCTTCTGATTCTTATTTTTCTTTCCAAACATTGTCTATTGATTCCTACTCTTTACTTCCGTAGTAATAATAAGAATTATATCTATTATAGTACTTTTCCTTCTTCATATCGACCTTATTCAGTACAGCACCAAGCAGCTTACATCCACTCTTCTTTAATTGATCTTTCGCTCTCAATGCATCTTTTCTGCTGACTGCTTCATTCTGAATAACAAGAATTGCTCCGTCACACTGCTTTGCGACAATTGATGCATCACTCATACTGAGCATCGGAGGTGTATCGATCAAGACATAGTCATATCCTTTTCTTGTCTCCTCGATCAATTTACTGAAAAGCTCCTGCTCCAGAAGCTCAGATGGGTTCGGCGCATACGGACCGGCAAAGATAAAATCTACATTAGAATAATTCGTGGAATATAGAATCTTTTCTTTATTCACCTGTCCACTCAGATACTGTGAAAGTCCATCAACTTTCTGTTCAACCTGAAAACGCTTAACATAGTTTGATTTACGGATATCCGCATCTATAATCAGAACTTTCTTTCCCATCTTGCCAATCTCTACTGCAAGCTGAAAAGTCACATCACTCTTTCCCTCATTCGGATAACAGCTTGTGATAACAATACTCTTCGTTTCCACACCGCTGAACTGCATATTTGTACGGAGGGTCTTAATAGCCTCTTCATAGAAGACGTCTTCTTTTCTGGAATCTGTCATCAGAACTCTCTGAATTGCCATTTATTTTTTTCTCCTTTTACTCTTCTTTTTCTTTGCTGATTTTCTGGAATTAAGTGGCCCTTTTCCTGTGATAAAGTCTTTTCTATCTGGGATCGTTGCCAGTGTTGTCAGACCAAGATATTTCTCAATATCATCCTCTGATTTGATTGTATCATCCATCAGTGTGAGTAGAATGATAACACCTGCTGAAAGTACAAAGCCTGCTAATGCTCCAACCATCACATTCTTCTTTGTATTTGGACTTGTCTTGACTGTTGGAACTTCACCTTCTTCAATAATCTTTGGCGGTGTCACTTCCATCTTATCTCCGATAAAGTCAGATGATGTCTTCGCCAGTGTATCAGCAATCTTTTTTGCCATCTCCGGGTCTGTACTTGTTGCTGTGATTGAAAGGATTCGTGTGTCCGTTGGATTATCTACTGTGATACATCCTTTCAAAGCTTTGTAATCCATATCAAGGTTCAGCTCATCTACAACATCCTGCAATACCGTACGGCTTGTGATCAGAATATTGTAGTCTTTTGTTAACTGGCTGCCAATCTGAAGATCTGCCAGTGAGGAAAGTGTTGTCTCCTTTGTCAGAACCAGCATTGTAGAAGTTGCACTGTAAACTGGTGTGATAAAGATCTTTGTAGCCGCACCGGCAATCACTGCTCCGACCAGTAATGCTGCAAGAATAATCAGAATGTGCTTCTTCAATGCATAGAACAGTTCTCTGAGGTCAATCTCTACCTCGTCATCATCATGTGTTTTTCCCATCATTGCTCCCCTTTATCTTATTAGTTTATTTTCTGTAATGCGAAGCGCATTATCTTTTGTTATCTTCTTAAGATATTTTCTGTCCAAATGTGTCCGCATCCAACACATTGCCTCTTTTGTATCCGGCATCCGGTTCCCGGTATTGTGCATATCCGTTCCCATCAGATGGACATTGCCTTTCTTCAGATTATCTCTGCACCAACGTGCTGTTACATCATGCCAGCTGCCGCCGACAGATCTGTAGTTCATCTGAATCAATGCGTCTAACCCGATCAGTTCTTCTAATCTTTTTCCTTTTCTGAGACATCGATACCTTTCTGCATGTGCAATCACTGGGACATATCTCGTCCTTGACAAATTCTGTACTGCAGTACAGATCTCGGAATAAGGTACCGCTGGCATAAACTCGATCAACACGTAATTGCTGTCTGCCAATGTAAGCAATTTGTCTTCTTCAAGCAGACGGATCACACTATTCGAGTAGAAAATCTCCTGTCCTGTCCAAATCTGAATTGGTTGTCTATGCTTCACCTTTCCATCCGGACCTTTCACCGGGCGATTGGCACGACGCATCAGTTCATCCCGGAGTTGTCTCAGCTTCTCCGGATTTTTATTTGGAAATGCCCTGGAATAATGTGAAGTAGCAAATACATCTGTAATCCCCTGTCTTCTTGCTATGGAAAGCATCTGAAGACTTTCCTTCATAGAAGCCGACCCATCATCAACCCCCGGCAAGATATGGCTATGTACATCAATCATTTTTCGTCAATCCTTTAAAAAATAAAAGAGACACTATAATCGAACTCTATTGTGCCCCCTTACATCATTTCTTTTTCACTTTCCACCGTGAATATAATATTTTATTTTTTTATACTGTCAAGTACTTTTTTTATGCATTTTGATAAGCTCTGTATTTTTCTGGTTAAAATTTGTTTATTTTTTCATTTTGGGTTCAAAAATCAGTGAAGCCAAATATCCAAAGATAAGTGCTGCACTGATCCCTGCGGCACTTGCCTTGAATCCTCCCAGGAAAATTCCTAGGAATCCATTTTTATCAACAGCTTCCTTCACACCTTTCCACAGGACATTTCCGAATCCCAGAAGTGGAACGCTTGCGCCTGCTCCTGCAAATTTTACAAATGGTTCGTATGCTCCAATAAATCCAAGCACTGCGCCTGTGCAGACGAGTAATACCATAACACGTCCCGGCATCAGCTTTGTTCTGTCCAGAAGAATCTGCACTGCAGCGCAGATGAGACCTCCGATTAAAAATGCTTTTATATAATCCATTTTTCTATTCCTTTTCTTTTTTTTAACACACACTTAGCACATTTTTTACTTCTTCCTATTATAATAGGGCTTTTCAACAGTGTTCGATCATAATCGCATGCGCAATTCCAGGCACACTTGCTCCTTCATTGAAGCTGACTGTTGACATCAATGCACCGGTCGGCACGAAGAGTATCTTTCTCCACTCTCCGCTCTCAAGCTTTGGCAGAATATAAGAAGCCAGTGTTGACGCTGCGCATCCACAGCCGCTTCCGCCGGCATGTGTATCCTGCGTCTCCTGGTCAAAGATTGTCATTCCACAATCCATATGTTTTTTTCTGATATCATATCCTCTGCTTTTCATTAGGTCAAAAAGTATGGATTGACCAATATATCCAAGATCACCTGTTATGATCTGATCGTAATCTTCCTGGGTTCGTCCAAGATCCTGAAAATTACGGTAGATGGTATCGGTTGCAGCCGGAGCCATACATGCCCCCATATTCTGTGAATCTTTCAATCCAAAGTCCACGATTTTCCCTATCGTGACGCCGGTGATCCGGATGTGCCGGAACTGGGATTTTCTTTGATGTTGCTTATCGGAATGTATTTTATTCAGATGGCTTCCTACAAGGAAAGCCCCGCTGGCTGTCACGGTCCAGTGTGCGGAAAGTGGTCTCTGGTTCGCATATCCTAACGGAAATCGAAATTCTTTCTCTGCACTTCCGAAATGGCTGGATGTTACTGCCAGCATGTAATCTCCGTATCCTGCTGCCACACTCATTGCTGCTAATGCCAGTGCTTCTCCTGATGTGGAACATGCGCCATACAGGCCGAATATAGGAATCTGCAGATCTTCAACGCCCATAGAAGTTGCAATCCCTTGTCTGAGAAGATCTCCACCAAAGAGATAACGCACAGACTTCGGATCCACATGCGACTTTCCAAGTGCCAGTACACAGGCTTCCTTCTGCATGTTGCTTTCGGCTTCCTCCCAGGTCTCTGCTCCAAACAGGTCATCCTCATTTGTCAGATCAAAGCATTTTCCAAGTGGCCCCTGCGCTTCTTTGCTTCCAGCAACTGATGCTGCGCTTAGAAGATAAGGCGCTTTTGTGAATACAATGCTCTGTGCTCCACGAAGCTGGGACAGATGAAAAGGATCACTCTCTGATTCAACTGCCCGGTTTTTGTTTCCCGTATCATTCATATCGTTTCCTCATTTCTGATGTTTCATTATTTATTTTTAAGGATATTATTTTCATTTTTGTGAAAAACTATGTGTAGAATTTAAAAACAAAAAGAAGGGATTTTCATTTATGGACAAAATAGAACAATTGAAGCAACAGAAGCAATACGAAGCCTATGTCAAAAAGAAAACACCACAGCACAATGTGTGGTTTAACATGATGAAGGCGTTCTTCCTTGGTGGAACGATCTGCCTGATCGGACAATGTATTTATCATTTCTGTGAATTGAAAAAACTTTCCCCGGATGACTGCAGCAGCTGGACTTCTATTCTGCTCATTCTCCTGAGTATCCTTCTCACCGGTGCCGGAATTTATCCACTGCTTGCCAAATGGGGCGGTGCCGGTGCACTTGTTCCGATTACCGGCTTTGCCAACTCTGTTGCTGCACCTGCGATTGAATATAAGAAGGAGGGGCAGGTTTTTGGTATTGGTTGTAAGATCTTCACGATTGCCGGGCCTGTGATCTTGTATGGAATTGTGACAAGCTGGGCGCTTGGAGTTGTATATTGGGTATGGACGTTGATGTGAAACAAGAAATGTATTAGATAAATGTATTAGGAAGCCGCTATTCACGGCTTCCTAATCTTTCTTTAAAATCTGTATAATCAAATGCGGTTAGCTGCTGCATGGTTCTGTCAGCATGTCTGATCCAGATATCCGGTAAGGGCATCCCATTAAATGTATTGTTTTTGCAAGTCGTATAAATCGCCATATCTCCAAACAGAAGAAGATCTCCATATTCCGGTAGTTTGCTGAATTTATAGTCTCCGATCACATCCCCTGACAGGCAGGTTGGGCCTCCAAGTCGGACTGTAATCCCACTATCTGTTGTCTCATCCGATGCTCCAAGAAGCGGTGGGCGATAAGGCATTTCCAGTACATCCGGCATATGGCAGGCGGCGCTGGCATCTACGATCGCAATCTGTGTGTCTCCATTTTTCAGAACATCCAGCACACTGGTCAGAAGAAATCCTGCATTCAATGCCCAGGCTTCTCCCGGCTCCAGATAAACCTCAACCTTCCATTCTTCCTGTGCCATTCGAATGCATTGCTCCAGTCGTTCAATATCATATCCGGGTCTTGTAATATGATGACCACCGCCAAAATTGATCCATTTCACTTTGGCAATCAAATCACCGAACTGTTTCTTTACGGAAGCAAGGGTTGTCTCCAGATCATCCGAGTCCTGCTCACAGAGGGTATGGAAATGAACCCCATCCAAAAGTTCCATCAACTCCGGATTCTTCACAATTGCTTCATCCCACTGTACTCTTGTTGTACCCATGCGGCTTCCCGGTGCACAAGGGTCATAAATCTCATGTCCCTCCTGGGTAGAGCATTCAGGATTGATCCTGAGCCCCACGCTTTTTCCTGCCTCTTTCGCTATTCTTCCAAAGCGAAGAAGCTGGGACGGAGAATTAAATACAATATGATCGGTATAGTGAAGAAGTTCCTCGAATTCATCCGCCCGGTAACCTGCACAGAATACATGAACTTCTTTTCCCGCCATTTCCTCTGCCCCTAATCTTGCCTCATACAATCCACTGGCCTCTGTACCCGCCAGATACGGTTCAAAAAAAGGATAACAATCATAATTACTGAATGCTTTCTGTGCCAGAAGCATCTTACATCCTGTCCGTTCTGCTACTTCACCGAGCAGTTTTGCGTTTTCTATAAGTGCTTTTTCATCCAGTATATAACAAGGTGTTTTGATGTTCTGAAATTCCGACGGAATAATTCCGCCGGTGGCTGTAAATGGTGCTCTTTTATCTAATCTTTCCATCAGTCTACCAACTTCGGATCATGATTTTCACTGCGCGGCAGACCATAACGGTCAAGTGCGTCCAGGAACGGATCCGGATCAAATTCTTCTACAGTATATACACCCGGTCTGATCCATTTTCCAGTCAGCATCATCAATGCTCCGCACATTGCCGGAACACCTGTTGTATAACTGATTGCCTGGCTTCCAACCTCATGGTAGCATTCCTGATGATCGCATACGTTATAGATATAGTAAGTCTTCTCTTTTCCATCTTTTACACCGGTAAAAATACAGCCGATATTTGTTTTTCCTTTTGTGCGTGGACCAAGACTTGCCGGATCCGGAAGAAGTTCTTTCAGGAACTGGATCGGAACGATTTCCTGTCCATTGTACTGGATCGGTGTTGTAGAAAGCATTCCTACATCTTCAAGACAACGCATATGATCCAGATAGCTTTGTCCAAAAGTCATAAAGAAACGAATACGTTTCACACCTGGAATTGTTTTTGCAAGAGACTCTATTTCCTCATGGTGAAGCAGATACATGTCCTTGTCTCCGACCTGATCAAAGTTGTATTCTCTCTTAATATCCATCGGCGGGATTTCTACCCAATGTCCATTTTCCCAGTAACTTCCCGGTGCACTTACTTCACGAAGATTGATTTCCGGATTAAAGTTTGTCGCAAATGCATAGCCATGATCACCGCCATTGCAGTCCAGAATGTCAATGGTATCAATCTGATCAAATTCATGTTTTAATGCGTATGCACAATATGCCTGTGTAACACCCGGGTCAAATCCGCATCCAAGCAGTGCTGTAAGACCTGCATCTTCAAATTTTTTGCGGTATGCCCACTGCCAGGAATAATCAAAATATGCTGAAAATCCTTCTTCTTTACAGCGTTTTTCGTAAATTGCACGCCACTTCGGATCATCCGTATCTTCCGGCTCGTAGTTTGCTGTATCCATATAATTTACGCCACATGCCAGACACGCATCCATAATCGTCAGATCCTGATATGGAAGCGCAATGTTCATTACCAGATCCGGTTTGTAATCATTGATCAGTTCGATCAGCTGATCCACATCGTCTGCATCAACCTTAGCTGTCGTAAGAACTGTTTTTGTCTTTCCTTTTAGTTTTTCTGCAAGTGCATCACATTTTTCCTTTGTACGGCTTGCGATACAAAGTTCTGTAAAGACCTCATCTGCCTGACAACATTTCTGAATTGCTACACTGGCTACTCCTCCGCAGCCGACTACAAGTACTCTGCTCATAACTCTTCTCCTTTTCTTCAACAGTTGTATATTTATAATTGCTCTCTTATAAGTTGCCGGTTTATTTTGCAATTGCAAGAAGCAGTTCACGAAGAACCTTACATGCTGTTGCGGTTGAGACACCACTTGCATCCAGCATAGGAGCAAGTTCATTCACATCCGCTCCTACTATATTTGCCTGTGCAACTGTACGGATGGCTTCAAGAAGCTCTAAGAAAGTTACTCCCCCCGCCTCCGGAGTCCCTGTTCCCGGAAATACTGCCGGATCCAGACAATCCAGATCAATTGTAAAATAAATTGGTACATTTTTCTCTTTCAGTTCTCTTACAGTCTCTTCCAGTCCGTCAAAAGAAAGTGGATGGAAATCTGTATGCTGCGCGGCAAATCTAAATTCTTCTCTCTCTCCGCTTCGGATACAGAACTGATGAATACGTCCGTCTCCCAGAAGATCATGGCATCTTCGCAGAACGCATGCATGACTCAATCTGGCTCCCAGATAATCATCCCTTAAATCTGCATGTGCATCAAAATGGATGATATGTAGATCCGGATATTTCGCAGCTACAGCGCGTACTGCTGCCAGCGTCACCAGATGTTCTCCTCCCAGAAGCAATGGAAATTTATCTGATTTCAATATTTCTTCTGCTCTCTTTTGAATATCCGAAAGCGCCATTTCACTGCTTCCAAAGCAAAGTTCCAGATCCCCACTGTCAAATACACTGATATCCATAAGGTCTCTGTCCTGATATGGACTGTAAGTTTCAAGTCCGAAACTCTCATGACGCATAGCTGCCGGACCGAATCTTGCGCCCGGACGAAAACTTGTCGTCGAATCAAACGGCGCACCATAAAGGACAATCGATGCTTCCTCAAAGCTGCTTTCGCATCCGATAAAAGTTTCTATATTCGGTAAAATCATGAATTATTCCTCCACTTCTTTCAGCATATCTTCCAGAAATGCCGGAAGGTAAAATGCTCCTTTATGGAGTCTTGTTGTATAGTAACGTGTACGAAGATTTAATGCATTCCATGCTTCTGCGTCCAGATCATCTACGGGATGATATTTTTTGCTGGCAAATCCAAACAACCAGTAACCTGCGGCAAAGGTTGGGATATGTGCCTGATAAACACGACTGATCTGAAATGTACTGGCAATTCTTTTATGGCTTCGCTGCATTGCATGTGCATCTTCTGCGTAGAATGGACTTCCCTGCTGGTTGACCATAATTCCATCCTCTTTCAGCGCATTGTAACAATTCCCATAAAATTCGCGGGTAAACAATCCTTCCGATGGGCCAAACGGATCCGAGGAATCCACGATAATAAGATCATATTTTGCCTCGCATCTTCGGATAAAACGGAGTGCATTTTCGTAATGAAGATGTACTCTTCTGTCATCCAGTCTGCATGCATTTTCCGGAAGGTATGCACGACATGCCTCGACAACCATCGGATCCATTTCTACCAGATCAATGTGCCTGACCCTGTCGTATCTGGTCAGTTCACGAACAACACCGCCATCTCCGGCTCCAATCACCATAATCTCTTTTGCTTCTTTATGGATCGCCATCGGCACATGCGTGATCATCTCGTCATAAATAAATTCGTCACGTTCTGTCAGCATTACATTTCCGTCCAGAGTCAGAACACGGCCAAATTCCGGTGTCTCAAAAATATCAATTCTCTGATAATCACTCTGTCTGGAAAAGAGCTGACGGTTTACCCGGATACTGTGTTTCACATCCGGTGTATGGAATTCTGAAAACCACATTTCCATTGTTATTACCTCCCTGTCAGAACATTCAGTTTCAAAATATCCGGATCTTCCGGTCCGGTCATATTACAACCCTTCGCTTTTGCATACTCGATATAATCCAGAATTTCTGCTGTAATGCGTTCCCCAGGCGCAAGGATCGGAATTCCAGGCGGATAACACATCACAAATTCACTACAGACCATACCTTCTGTTTCCCTGAGTGGCAGACTGCACTTATCTGCATAAAAAGCATCCTGTGGGCTGGTCACTACCTGAGGATCAATATATTCCTGACTCAGAAGTCCTGTTCCGTCTGTCTGAAAACGTCTGCGGATCTCTGCAAGTGCACTCACAAGCCGTTCTACTTCCTGTGCGCGGTCTCCGATCGAAAGGTAGGCAAAAATATTTCCGATATCTCCAAATTCGATCTGAATGTCGTATTCGTCACGCAGAATATCATAAACTTCAATTCCTGCGAGTCCGATATCTAACGTATGTACACTTAATTTTGTAATATCAAAATCAAAAACAGAATTTCCATTTACCAGTTCTTTTCCAAATGCATAATAACCACCGATTGCATTGATTTCTTCTCTGGCATATTCCGCCATATCTGCTACCTGATGGAAAATCTGACGGCCACGCTGTGCAAGATTCCTTCTTGAAATGTCAAGACTCGACATCAGAAGATAGCTTCCTGATGTTGTCTGTGTCAGATTGATGATCTGCCGCACATACCCGGCATGTACGTCCGGACCTGTAAGAAGCAGACTCGACTGTGTAAGACTGCCTCCGCTTTTGTGCATGGATACGGACGCCATATCTGCGCCTGCTTCCATAGCTGAAACAGGAAGTCCGCCACCGAAATAAAAATGTGTTCCATGCGCTTCGTCTACCAGACACATCATTCCTGCCTCATGTGCCATCTTGACAATTGCTCGCAGATCACTGCATATTCCATAGTAAGTCGGATTATTTACTAACACTGCAACTGCCTTTGGATGTTCTTTTATCGCTTTTGCTACCTGTTCTCTCTGCATTCCCAGGGAAATTCCAAGCCGCTGGTCTACCTCCGGATTTACATAAACAGGGATCGCACCACATAAAACAAGTGCATTCAACACACTCCTGTGAACATTACGTGGCAATATGATCTCATCTCCACGTTTGCAGGCAGTCAGAACCATTGTCTGTACAGAACTTGTCGTGCCCCCTACCATTAAAAATGCATGTGCTGCTCCAAAGGCATCTGCTGCCAGTTCTTCTGCTTCCCGTATTACAGATACCGGATGGCAGAGATTGTCCAGTGGTTTCATACTGTTGACATCGACGCCTACACATTTTTGTCCGAGAAATTCTGTCAACTCCGGATTTCCTCTTCCCCGTTTATGACCAGGGACATCAAATGGCACAACTCTCATTCGCCGGAAAGTCTCCAGAGCCTCATGGATCGGTGCATGATTCTGGTTTAATTTAAAACGACTCCCTTTCATATTTCCTCTCTTTCCAGGTTCCTTTGTCAAAACACTTTCTTAATACAGAAAAAACGCAGATAAGGGCGCTAAGCCACAAACCTGCGTTCGGTATATATTCGTCTGTTTTATTCTCAGCTGTAACAGAAAAGGCAATATCTTCTCTTAGATTTTTAAATAAAACTTCTGGATCATGCGTGTCAGAGTCTATATAGCAATTATACTTTTACTACTCTTATTGACCGTTTCACAAGTCTGCGCGTCTGGCGCATAAGGCTATCAAAGAAACCTACTTATAAAATTAGAGCTTTTCACTCAATCAATAAGGCAACCAAAGTTACCATAATCGGCAGTGGACCCGGCTGTCCGTATGGCCTTAACCTCGCTGGGTGGTCCGAAACAATTGCTTTGAAAAGACTCTGTCTGTTACTCTGCATCTTCGTCTCTCAAAATCGACTATAGCATAACATGTTAAAAAAACACTGTCAAGAATTTCTCCCATCTATTCGTTACTTTCTTGCAGCAATTCTTGTATTAAATTAAGGTTCGAATCAGAATGTTCCAGTTCTCTTGAATAACGATACACCGTATCTATCACATCATTTATATCTAGCACTTTTTCTTGCTTCATCCACTGTGCCATCAGAAGTTCATGGATCAACAGGGTGCTGACAACAGCCATCTGTGCTTTCGCAAATGCTTCACCATCGTATACTGCACCGCAAAAATAGGTACTGATGAAATATACAAGGAGCTGTTCATATTGTATTTCATATTCCGGCATTTCTTTCGCCATCCAAGCATGAAATTCTTGTATCATCTCAATATACCGTTTTTTGTCTATTTTTTCATTTATATTTCTATATAATAGTTTCTCTGCTTCTTGAAGATAAGATTCCCAATCCGCTCTTAAATGTTCCATCTGATACTGATTTTGAAACATCTTTCTACTATATGTATAGTAATCCACTTCTGCAAGAGCATTTTTCACTTCCCGCACACCTTCTTCAGCCTGATAGTAATCAAATACATCATCCATCGAGAATATATCTTCTTCGTCAATACATTCCTGCAGATCACGTGCAATCGCCAGAATAAGAGCTGCTCGCAGATTCAGCTTTTTCTCTCTGTCCTGTAAAATCTCAATCATCACATCTCTTGCATCTAACAGTTTCGAATATAAAAACGGATCAAAATCTTCATAATCTTCTTCCTCATCTGTTTCATAAGTAAGAAAATGTACCGGTTCTTTTTTATTCATCAGGATTCTCGCCACTTCCGGACAGGATACAGAAAGTGTAACCTCCCGCACATCTTCAAATTCTTCAATATGTCTTGGATACAATTTACAGGTTCTGCACAGGCTCTCTTCTCCCAGGGCGGTATACATATCACAGAGGTTTGATTGATTCAGGAAAGCACATCTTCTGTCTTTATCCTGCTTGAATGTTCCTTCTTCCCAGTTGACAGATTCTTTCAAACGCTCTGCAAATGTACCTGTCTCATTTTTATATTTCTCTAATGAAGCATCATCTGCAACGATCTGCCATCCGGCACAACAAGTGTCCTCACATTTTCCTGCAACACAGCTAAATTCATGATAATAATCCGGGATTGTATATAACATTGATCTACTTTATCCATTCCTTTCGCTTTTCTGATCGTCTATAGAATTTCCGACCTGTTTTATTATAGCACGCACTTTTAAGAAATGGTTATAAAAAAACGTATCAAACTGACTGGATTTCAATTATCACTATTGAATATCCGGTCGATTTGATACGTTTTATTATTTTCTTAGAAATTTAATTATTTCTTTTTCTCATACAGGAACTCTTCTGGAAGTGTTACATTAAAGTCATGTGCCAGTTCGCGGAAGTTCTCCGGTGTGATTGTCTGAATCTTTCTTGGTGTCATAGAAAGAATCTTCACAAGGATCTCTGCTGACTTCTCTACTGTATGCATAAGACCGAATGTAAGATCGAAGTCTTCTCCTGAACAGAACATTCCATGATGTGCCCAGATAGCAACATCGTATTTCTCCATCAGCTCAGCTGTCTTCTCTGCGATTGCTCTTCCGCCCGGAACCATCCAGCCTACAACTCCAACTCCGTCCGGGAATACGACCGGACACTCTGTTGCTGACTCCCAAAGTTCTCTTGTAAATACCTGATCATCCAAAGGAAGAACGAATGTCAGTGCGATTGTATTTGTTGTATGTGCATGGTAGATTACACGATGTTTTCCATTTGTGATTCTCTTCTTCACTTCATGGTTCATCAGATGAGTTGGAAGCTCACTTGTCGGTCTTCCGCCTTCTACCAGCCCCCAACGGATTCTGTATTTTGTTCCTGTATAATCAATCTCGATAATTGCAAGACATACTTCAGGATCAACGATAATATTTCTGAAATACTTTCCACTTCCTGTTACAAGGAAGAATTCTCCTGCAAGTCCCGGAACCTCTGTTCCGATCTCTGTCCATTCTCCTGATTCATTCAGACGTGGTCTGATCAGCTCAACCTCTTCTGGTTTCAGACGATAACTTAAATTACCACCATTTCTCTCATGCCATCCCTGAAGGAATCCGTCATTTGCCATTTTAATAAAATCCTGTACAAACTTCGCATCTAAAATCTTCATATTATTTTACTCCTCCTGTTTTTACTCATTTACCGTAATGTTGTTTTATGTGGTTTATTTCTTCTTTATTATTGTTTTCTTGTGGTTTCTATTTGTATTATAGATAGTTTTATGTGGTTTGTAAACACTTTTTTCAAAAAAAATTGTACAATCCGAAAGACATTAACACAAATCAAGCCTATCATGTTAGATAAATTCAAAGGACTTGGATGGAAGAAGTATTATCTAATTTTCGGAATGTGTGATGAGACCTTCTCTGTCAATTACACCTCTGAGATTCCCGAAGATGTAGACCTCGGATGGTTCTATTTTTTTGTTACATTATTGAACCAGTTCTATTGGGTTGTTTCCGCAACGATTGGTGGAATCATTGGTTCTCTTCTTAAATTCGACACATCAGGAATCAGTTTTGTCATGACAGCTATGTTCGTTGTAATTTTCCTGGATCAGTGGATGAAAGAAAAAATCCATGTTTCTTCTATGATTGGAATCCTGGTTTCGCTTGTATGTCTGATTCTCTTCGGAGCGGATTCCTTTATGATTCCGACAATGATACTGATTGTACTTCTACTGACACTACTTCGAAAGTGGCTGGAACAATGCGACAAACTTAAAGAAAAGGAGGAGCCGACCAAATGAGTAGCATGACTTTGGCACAACAGATAATTACAATCGGAATGTGCATACTTGGAACAATGGCAACGCGCTATCTTCCTTTCTTTATTTTTAAAGAAAATAAAAAGACACCGGAATATATCCAGTATCTTGGTAAATTTCTTCCTTCTGCTGTTTTCGGAATGTTAGTTATCTATTGTCTGAAAAATGTAGAAGTACTGCACGGAACTCATGGAATTCCGGAAGGAATCTCCATTCTTGTCACCGCAGTACTTCATCTATGGAAGAAAAATATGTTTCTATCCATTGCAGGTGGAACTATCTGTTATATGTTGATATTATATTTTCTATAATAATCTCTATAGCAAAAAGGTCTGAGACCACATGTGCTTACACATTAGCGGTTGCTGTTCTCACTTCGTGCGACCAGCAACCATTTCTAATCTCATAACTCTTCTCATAACTCTTACGGCTTGCATCTGCCACAAGGCTCATATCCTTCTTTAATCAAATCCGACCTACTTCCTGTATACTCTTCTTTGTTCTCTGCTTTGATATCCTTCACACCAGAACAAGTTGATTTATGAAACTTTTTTGTATTCCTATTCAATATATAAGTTTCTTTTTTGGTTGAATTTGATGTTTTTGATGAATTGGATACATTTTTATCAGTCACTTCAGCTTCTGTTCCTGGAGCCCACTCACCTTCCGGCGTTGCGAGTTCTTCCGTCTGATAACTCTCTCCTGTCTCATAATTGATCACAACATATGGCTGTACATTATATACGTATACGTTAAATGTTACCCCTGTGCCATCATCTTCCACAGACTTCGCCTCCATCTGGACTCCGGAAGCCACCAGGTCATCACCGCTATAGATTGGAGTGACACGATACATCACATGATTATCCGTTTCTTTGACATAATCTGCCACCTCATCCTCGAATGGAAGCATGCCATCTACATTCATATAACGGGTTCCTGTTATCAGATTGCGCTCATTCGCATTCTCACCGGTCAGCTGGAACCCAATCAGATGACAACGGTTATACAGATATCCACCGTCAATTCCGTCATATTCCTTATTCACCCAGCCTGTTGGCTTCACACTACTGATGCTTTCTCTTTTCTGTGTCGGCATCAAATCTTCACCTACACAGGCTTCCGCTGTCTGACATCTTCCCAGTTCATCTAACGGGCTGTATTCTTCGTAAGAATCTGTCGTCAGCTCATCTTCTGTAAATGTTGGCTCATTATCATTGATCTCCACGTATGGCTGTCCTGTATACTCCGGTACTTCTTCCAGCGTATCTACAGATTCTATGTTCCCTGTCGATGCGAATGTCGTTTCTGTTGTCGTTTGATTTACACGATCAGTGTCCTGATTGCCTGATCCTTGTGATATCTGCAGTGATCCACAGGATGTCAGAAACAGACAAAGAACCGTTATGCATCCACATAATATGGTTTTAAATTTCTTTTTGCTCATATTGCACTCCTTTTTTCGAACATATGTACTTGTTAAGTATACACTATTTTTTCTAATATAGGAAGTGCTTTGTGTGGACACCAGTAACAAAATGTCAATAGTTTTTTAATCACTTTTCAAAAAAGGGAAAAAAATAGAACGTATAGTTAATTTCCATACGCTCTATCTCACATTTCATATTAAATTT
>ENA-ORUG01000223-ORUG01000223.1-human-gut-metagenome-genome-assembly--contig:-NODE-223-length-71674-cov-3.410520_pt1 | contig 71674 bp, 65 predicted proteins | sample MGYA00242079_ERZ509207 | MGnify/ENA primary metagenome ERZ509207 (study PRJEB26280, sample SAMEA2338780) | human gut metagenome | biome: human gut; feature: human-associated habitat; material: faeces...
TTTTGAGAATGCCGAGCCATACGCTGGTATCAAAATCGAATATACCAAGGAAGGAGCGCCCTCTTATTGAGTCACTCAGATGAAATGGGGCAAGATCAAAGGAAAGACCGGCAAGGCTGCCAAAGATAAGAGCACCCTGATATACAACGATTGGATCACAGTAAAGAATATTCCGTTGAAAGCCCAGGGATACGTAGTAAATAAAAAATCTGCGCTTGACAGGGTGGTTGAGCGGGCTTGTGTCAGTATTGACAAAGCTTCAAGTTTCGTCAACGACTTCAATGACTACGCAGTCGAACAAGGCAACGAACGGTATCCGCTTGAGTTGTTCCTAAAAGTGATTACGGTGAGTTTAGAGACCATAAAAATCGTACACTCTTTACCACCGTTGGAGATTCACCGACTGGACATGGCGGAGTAAATTCATAAGGCTGTCATCAATTGCATTTCTAATGCCTTATGACACTGTTTCCAGGTGATACATTGATGACAGTCTGCGTCATTGCTTATTAAATTTATGACATTAACCCTGGCATTGGTAGGGATTCTTTCAGCCTTTGCTGGATTTTTTCGTTTATCTTAAAAAGTGAGTATCCACGAACATTAGAAATTCTTTGATCTGCCTCACCAAAACCTAAGTTTTCGATAATTCTTATGAAAACCACATATGGCATACCTTTCTCCTTGTAAGAGGTCACTGGAGAGTTATCCTTTAAATCAATAAGCGCAGCCATTAGTTCCGGTCCTCTAACGATCGGATTTGACGGTGAACCGTAGATATAAAGCCCTTTTATTCCATATTTCCGTTCCTCTACCCTTGATCTGCGTTGATCTGGAATCTTTATTCTTTCCTCAAATTCATAGCCTGAGTAAATTTTGTAACGATTATCCTGATAGTTTTTGGAAAATGAGGTCAGCGCCCGGGTTAGAACATTTTTGGTCATGAGCAGTATCTTAAATTCAACGGCCGAATCTGGTGCTTCTCTTGATTTTTTCTGAGCTAAATTTAGTAAAGTGTCAAAATCATTTGAGGTTTTACCCATACGTTGACTTTCTTGATCTACAAGGGATGCCAAAATAAAAATCGCCTCCCAAGTATCCAAAGTTCGCCAAGTTAAAACGTTAACATCAACGGTCTGCCTTTTATATTGTTGAGAATACTCCCTTGCTACTTTAGCCCCATAACTTCTTAGCTTACGAGCATAGCCATCCCTGTTAATGGATGGGACATGTTTCTTTCTTTGGCGACTTTCACTGGTCCAGATGATAATGCACCGAGTTAATGTTGCACTAGCCAGATTGAGGCTAGGGCTATCTAATCCCGATAGCATTTTGAGTGCAAAGGTTCGATGAGACAAAACTTCGTTAGAACTATTTTGATCACAACGAGAAATGACACCATCTGGATCAATTCCTGAATTCAAAAATTGTCCCAACTCTTTTGAACTATCCACTTTAGTCATATCAACTTCATCTATGAAGATAGTTCTTGGCGCCTGATCAGTTAACCTCCATAAAGAAGCCGGACTTGATCCGGCACCCATATAGGGGTTGAAAGATAAATTAGCACAAGTTTTTAGAATGGTGGATTTACCGGAACCGGGAATCTTTGAAAGCAAAAGAATATATGGCGCTTTTTCAATATCTTCATAGAACCACGTCGCCAAACACCAGTAACTGATAACCAGAAGATCTTCCTCGGATAGTTCGCAGTGCTCACTTATATAACTCTTAAAATAAATTATTAAGTCTGAAATGGATATATCCTCAGAGCTAGGAACAATATCCTCAGGCTCATTCATAAGTGTTTTAGGGGTCAATCTTCTCGAAAATTGTTTAATAGCCGAAAGAAGGACTTGTTCACTTTTTTGAAATTTTTCAGTCCAAGCATTTTTCCTAAGAAAGCGTACTAGCATTTTATCTGGGAGCTTTCCTGTCAAAGCCGAAACTAATTTATTCTCAAAATTTTCTTTTTCAGATCGTTCTTCAACTGATATACTGCTCCCGGGAGCTTTCGTTTGAGTTCCATCGGTGCAGTGAACTTTCGCAGGGTCCTGCACCGTTTCTTTTGTCTCAATCATGAGCGCCCCTCCATTTTTTCGATTAGTTTGCTCGCATCTGAGTGAACCTCCTCAATCCAATTTGCAACCTCGACAGAATTCCAAGCGTTACGTCTCGCAGAAAGTTTTTTGGGTTTAGGAAATTTGCCAGCATTGATTAGCTGTCTGAGATATTGATACGAAAAATTCGTCAGGTGCATGATCTGAAGCGTTGACAAAAGATGTGGCTCTGTGGTCCACCCTTCAGGTAGCCAAACATTTTTTGCTCTGGCTCTTCTTTTAGCGTATTCCGACAATTGAGTCATTTTTTCTCCTTTAGAGTTGGTCAGATTTTTCTTTTCATCATATACATAGAATCGTCTCAGATAAAGAGCCTAAAAAATGCCCAATTTAAGCTAGAGGAAACAGATATTAACGCTTTTAACACTTCGTACTGTTACTGCATTTTTGACGCCAAGATCTTTTCTAACACAATAGTCTTTTGTAGCGTCATAAACTTTTTAAACGATTTTTACTATTTCTCTAACAGCAAATTCAATAAGATTTTTTATTATTTAAAATCAATTAGTTAGAAAACATTTTCTAAAAATTTACTCACGTTTTTTTGCAAAAAGAGTGAAGTATCTACTAGTTACCTTTGTGAAATAGAATGCTTCAACCGCTCCAAAACACCAAAATGGCTCTTAAATCAACCAAGATGATCTTTGTTGATATAAGTCAAACAATAATGATTTAATTTAATCAACCAACAAGAATTCCTACGTCTATGGCAGAAGTTAAAATACTGAGTCAGCATTCCTGAAAAGCTTTTCGAGCTCTCTAATCTCCAATCGCAGTAATGAATTGTTAGTCTGTTCTTCAATTAGCTTTGTTTTTATTTCTCTGATTTCCTGTTCTAACTTGAATTTTTCTTTCTGCATATCATCATATGCAAGAGCTTTAGCACGGCTAACTTGTATGATTTGAAGAGAATAGTCCCATAAACGTTTCAGACACCGCTCTGCATATGCCTTTTTTCCTTCTAATAAGCCTGGTTCTGGGTATTCTATAACCGGAGGTTCAAGACTTTCGCCTGCAAGAACCTTTATTCTTTTTTCAAGCTTTTCTGATTTAACTTTCAAACGCTCAAAATTTTCTTCTTCCTGAGTCTTATGCTTCTGCCCTTTAACTCCTCGTTCCAATCCATATTTCGAACTGACATTTCGAAAGAAACTTTCTTGCAAAACTCTCAACGCGTTTAATTCCGTAAAAGCTTTGGCATTTAGCTTACCTTCTTTTTCAGGGACTGCCAGTACGTGCATAACGTGACCTGTGTCAGAAATGAAGGCTGCGATGATATTGTTTTGACTATGAAGAGTATCCAAAAAAGATAAGGATTCGCTTAGATACGCTTTGATTTGTTCCTCTCCTAATTTTTCAGCACTCTCTTGAGATAAGGTAACTAAATAATGTAAAGCATAAGGGGCATCAGCCCTGATTTTTCTTAGCTGCTGCCCCTGAAATTCTCTGACTCTTTTGATTATTTCTTCACGTACATTCGCACACTCTCGAAGTACACACCCTTTCTGAACACTAGAATCCCAAAATATTCTCAAACCGTTTAGGTTGGGTCTTTTAACTTTTTTACAACGAATAATTCCAAATCCCATGCTTAGTTCATAAGACTTAATAATAAATTTGAGACTGAATTAGAGGTAAATTCTCCACTTTTCATCGGTGACTTGCGTTTTGTAGATCAAACCCACCAGTCGGCATACACCAGTAAGAGCTTTTATCAATTTACGTTTATTGTTTAAAGGCTGCGTTAACAAGTAATAATCAATATGATCTAAAACCGATTCCGACAGAAAATATCTTATGTCTTTGTACGTTCCCGGTGTTAATTCAGCCTCTTTTTCAATAATCTTTGATAAATACAACTCAAGGTCACATAGATTCATAGAAAGCACAAAATCACAAGCCAACACCCTGAGATATTCCCTAAACGAATCAGAGGGTAAACCTTCACCGTCTGAACCTCTTCCCCAAACTGAATTTGGCCACTGTATTCCCTTGAGCATCAAAAAATTTAACCAATCTAATCCGTACTCTAAGCCCATAAACTTATTGACCATCTCCCAATGAGGAAATGCCTTTAGTTCTACAACTTTTGAGAAAAGTTCTTCGTTATATTCATCGTTATCAATTATGTAATAACGGGCACCTAGGATATTGTTGAGTGAATTAGAGTCAGCCAAAAAATCCAATAGCACTCTGCAATGATTGGCAACAAAGTACTCTCCTTCATGCTTCGGCACATGGTGGTTCTTCTCTATTCCATAGTCTCCAAAAATAGAATTTTCACTTTCCTGTAAATTTAATTCATCCCATCGAACCGAAATTCGGTCTGAATGACCAAAATAATGAAAATCTGAAATGAGACCAGAGGTTTTTAACGATGATTTGAGATGAAGCGCTTGATAACCACTTATGTATTTCATAATGAACTCCTATAAAACAAGATCATCTTATAAGAGTCCCAACAATTTGATTTTTATGAATTTATCCTAAATGCGAGTATTTAGATCAATATCGATCAACATACGTCATTGTTGATCAACAAATAGAAAGTGTAAAAAAAAGTAACGCCACAATTATCTGTAGCGTAAACGCACAGAACTTTTTCAACCCTTCATATTTCTTTATACATTTATACATTTTTCGGCATCAAAATCCTCTCCCTCACCGTAGCCAACGTAGCCGAGCTGATTAGACAACAAACGAGTGTTTCCAATAATCTGTTCAATAGATACATGGGAGTGACCGTAAATCCAAAAATTAATAGGACTATCAGCGATCCAATTCCCTAGTTCAGTCACAAATCCAGAATTTAATGCAGAGTCTTTAAAAACTTCCCCTAAAACCGCATAACTAGGTAAATGATGAGTCACCACGACTATTTGTTCAGCTGAGGACGATGTCACTGCTTTTTGAATAAAACGAAGACATTCTTGATGTATCCGTTGATAATCATCAACTGTCATAGATGAGTTGCCTATGGATATGGCTCTAAAATCCAACAACCCCTTAGCAACAGCAAATGCATACTCAGGTTTAATTTCGGACCAAAGTGTTGAACAAATTATGTCAACATTACTTAGACGCACGACCGTGTTATTGCAGCAAAAAACATTGGGCCGAATTTCTCTTTTAAACGCCTTCGTTAACTCCTCTCTAGAACCCCAGCACCCATAATAGTCATGATTCCCCGGCACCATGACAGTGAGATCGTAATTCTCCGAACACCAGTCCCAAAAATTTGAGTAATGATCCAATTTAAAGAGGTTCGCAATATCTCCAGCCAATATCAGGCAATCACCTTCGGGTTTAATTCCGTTGTTAAATACGAATCGTCTATTAAGTTGAAACTCTAAGTGAAGATCTGAGGCATATTGAATGATCATTACGTCTTTATCTCCTTGTTACTACCATCCTCAATACGCAGACCTAACCTCTTTTGCAAACAAGCGTAATTGCCAAGTAACTTCTTCGTTTCTCTTTCAGGTACTTTCCATATTTTTGCCAAAAACTCGATGTAAGAACCATCATTTACAAGCAAGACATCTGACAAAATATTTTTAATTTGATCATTAAGTAGGTCAAAATCTTTCAAACTTAGCACTAACAAATCCTGAAAAGCCGTTAGATCCCCATGACACTGAAATGCGGATGCTTTTTTTATGATCAAACGATCTAGAGAAAGAGCTTCTGAAAAAACACTCTCAGGGCTCGTTCGAGGATTTGGATATTCAATCTCTTTAGAATCCAAAAAACGAAGCCAACGCATGGTGTATTCACGACCCATGAAACGATTGATCTCCGGCCACAAGGCACTATCCTTCAGAAGAATCACTTTCGCAAAAATCTCTTCATCCAAAGAGTCATTGCAAATAAAGTCTTTTCTCATTCCCTGGGCATACCCGAATTGACCTTCAGAGATCATATCCAACAAGGCGCGAATGTGGTTGGCGACTTTATGTGTTCCAGGATGTCCTGGGACAACTGTACAATTTTCAATCCCATATTCGCTAAAAATACTCTCTGAAGACTCACGAATAGTTGGTCTTTCCCATTGAATGGCGTAACGATGCCAGTCTCCACCAGTTGGAAGACTGCAAGGCAAGTTCAACGCATGGATACCAGAGATATAACGCATTTTTAAATTGACGATTTTTTTCTTTCAAGCACAGAATAAATCGAGGTTGATGGCTTTATAGAATCTTCGTCACTATCAAAGATTATCTGGCCATTATCATCTACGACAATCATTCGGTTAGACAGCCCACTATTCATTACTACATCTGCGTTAGTTGGCAGAACCGCAACAACCAAGTCGTGATGTTCTTTCGAAGTGATGCGTTCCTGTCCCTCTCCTGCATCTTGAGCAATTTTATAGCGGGCCAAACAACGCTCCCAACTGACCGCTTTCGGACATGTTTTGAGATAAACCTCCGTTCTATACCCTGCTTCTTTAAGTTTGTTCATAGTTTTAATCGGTATCTCATAGGTCCGGAAGGTTCCCTCAATGATTAAGTTGTATCGTCCCTTAATTGCCCTTAGAAGAATCTTTTCTGCCAAATGACCTGCAAACCGTCCCGTTTGTTTTGCGCTGTCTTTTTGATAGCAGTCTTGAATTGATTCATAAGAATGGTGCCAAGACCGAAATTCATCAGCATTGATGACGATGAAATTAGAATCGCTTTGCAATACGAATTGAGTCAAGACACTTTTCCCAGCTCCAGGTTGTCCACCAAGAACAATACCTGTAGGTTTTGCAACTGGTTCAGTATTAGATGAAAGGAAAAGCCAAAGAGCATCCAAAACATCGGAGACATTGTTTTCAGGCTTTATCTTCGTAATGTTTTTAAGCTTTTCAAAGTCAGAGTGTATCTCTTCCAAACAAATTTGCTCTGGCCGGCTTCGGTACAACTGATCTCTCAGTTGAGTACAACTCAAGAATTCCGGCAAAGAGGTAAAAGAATCCGGATGTATTTTGACTATTTGAGATGCCACTGCCGATACCTCTTCGATCAAAACATCTTTTTGCATCAGGCTACAAACGGTCATCTTTTTCATTTACCTCACTTTCCAAAGCGTAAAGATCAAAGTCCGACTGATAATTTCTAAGTTGTTCTTGTCTGAATATTTGATACTCTTCAATAGCAAATGCTTCAGCGACCGCTCGGCTAACTCTTCCTTCTGAGTCATTTAATATTTCTTCCTCATTGAATTGGAGAAAGGCATCTAATCGCTTAATCCAATCCTGCATTGTCATCGCAATATGTTTCTCGGCTTGATTCTCTGCATAATCTAAATACATTCCGACAATACGGTTCAGTTTGCTCATCTCCGCTTCGTTTAAATAATTCTTTGCAACCATAACATCAGACTGATAGATTCGTCCCTTAGGAGCATGTTTCCACGTTGTCAGTCCCATATTGGGTTTCTCATGATCCGCTCGAGAATAAATAATTTCAGCGGCAGTTTGTCTGGAAGTCGCCCAGTGCAACTTATTCTGAACCGTAGCGAAGAATTGCCGTGTTAAATCTGAATTTTTATCGTAATCAACAGAACACTGTGCGTAAATATCGGTAATTTTTTGGTAAAACCGGCGTTCGCTAGCACGGATGTCCCGAATCCTCTCCAACATTTCGTCAAAATAATCTTTCCCAAGGTAATAATCTGGATTTTTTAGACGTTCATCATCTAAGACAAATCCTTTGATTATGTACTCTCTCAAAACGCTAGTAGCCCATTGCCGAAAGGCGGTTGCACGTTTGCTGTTAACTCTGTAGCCGACAGCGATAATAGCGTCAAGGTTGTAGTGCTTCGTTTTATACGACTTGCCATCGGTAGCAGTTGTAAAGAAATCCTTTACAACTGATTCTTCGAGCAGCTCTCCATCGTCAAAAATTCGTTTCAAATGAGTTGAAACATTTTGTTTGGTTGTTGCAAAAAGATCCGCAATAAGCTTTTGAGTCAGCCAAAGAGTCTCATACTGGAAAAGGGCATGAACTTGAATCTTGTCATTCTCATCGCGGTAAATGACAACATTGCCTTGATTGTTTTCTTTAATGACAGGAACTTTCTTCATCGCTATTTCCTAATAGTCTTGGCACGCTTTCTTATCACTTAACGGCCTTTTCTCCAACAGTGTTTGTCAAATCTTTGTGAACAAATTAAATGAAATAATGATCCAAATAATTATCTCGGTTATGCGAAATTATTTGAGTACTCAAAACGTCAGGGATATCCGTAAGTTGATCGTAAACTTCCTTCGGTATTTGAGTGTATTTATCAATCTCAATAAAGGACTTTGTAATCGTTATAAGCGAAGGATCAGGCAAGGCCAATTCATTCACAAAATGTTCCGCATTTCCAAAACTGGCAAACCGTCCTAAAGCTACATGCGTTCCATTGTTGTGAATAGAGACTGTGAAAACAGCTACTTTAACCATGAAATAGGAGGTTCGATCGGTAAACAAATTGTAAGATATACAAATGTTAGGGTTCGAGAACAAAGTAACTGCCGCGGTGTACTCACGACAAACACTATCGTCAAGCATCTCATCTTGTATTTTTTTCAAATTCGCTTGCGCAACTGTTTTAAGCCTTTCATAAAATTCTTCGTACTTCATAAGAAAATCCTCACAAAGCTTCTCGACGCTGAAGATAGGTACTCTCTCGATGTCGATATAAAACTGTTGTTCGAACAATTTCAATATTTTCCGGAATGGAATCTATTAACTCCTGCGGTACAAGTTCCTCCTCGAGTTCCTCATACTCATACGAAATAACAGCTAAAGATGGATCCGATAACGAAAGGCTATCAACGAATTCTTCTGCTTTTTCAAGCGTTGAAAAAAATTTGTAAGAATTTAACCGCTTAGCCCCTCGTTTCAACCTAACAGTAAATAAGCGCACATATAGTCTGACGCTACCATCTTTAAAATAACCCAGGTTATGTATGGCACAAATCCTTGGGTAATTGAAAATAGTCACGGCGCACAAGTGATCCCGAGGATTGTCATCATCAATAGGAAACTCTTTTTCCAAGCGTAACGATTCTTCAATACCTAAGTCCCAAAACTTCTTTAACTTAGTATCCATTTTTCACCTCATTTCTGATGAATAACCTATTCAGTCGTTCTTGATCAAGTGGAAGAGAAATTTTCTCGGCACTTATCCTCACAACACCATCAGACCCTTCATTTATCACTCCCGTCACTTCCAACCAAACACCTTTTTGAATCATAAAGGCTGAAGACAAAAACATATCGGTAAAAACTAACTCATATTTTTTATCCGGCGCTTTCACAAAAAACTCCCCTCGCTTTTCATATTGAGGCTGAATTACTGCAACCGAGAAAAATTTAGTTTGGCTCAAGTGCTTAGGTTTGAAAGGCTTGATCTCTCCAACTACCTCTAGGCGGAAATTTGCTACTTTCTCCGACATCTTCATTACCTCTTCCATTTAGAACACTCAAATAAAAGTTAACACTCTCTACTTCAATTTAAGATTTTTAATTGTTTTGTATTTTTGATCCTTTTCAAAAATTGTGTAGATATACTGCACTTTTTCAAGTAAAAAAATTGATTCTTGCAATTTCACAAGAATTTAGATTCCTTAAAAATCAGTAAGTTACAAATCGTCAAAAATGATGTTGAGCATACAATGCGAATAAATCCAGGAATGTAATGGTACATTACACATCCTGCTTATTTTCTCGATGATCCTAATCACCCATGATCCTCTCCCTTAGCTTTTGTATTTTTATAAAAAAATCCAAAATACATGTGACAACCAATGACAGTAAATGACAAAAGTTGTCATCTCTAATACCCTTATTTTTATTGGATTTTTATGAGATATCTTTATTCAATGACAATAAAGAAAAACAGTAGTCACCCCAACGCTCCAACATTTCACGCCTTCTTTCTATTTGAGGATCTCTCAAATAATGCCCTCTGACTCCTTTGATCCGGTGATGAAGTTGAATTTCCACCAAATCCGAATTAAAACCTTCTTTTTCTGCCCAATCTGTCAGTGTTGAACGAAATCCATGTGTCGTAATCATTTTCCCTGTGAAACGATCTCTAAAGCCTTCTAGTCCCAGAGCCTTTTGTTTTTCATCAACACGCCTGAGTATCCCCTTTAAGCTACTGGCCTTCATTGGTCTGTTTATTCGATTTACTCTTCCGAACTGCGTCGATGGAAATAGAAAACTATCACCTTTTATGGCTTGATTACCCATCAACGAATAAATAAGTTCTTTTTGTTTTTCAAGAATAAAGATGGCTTGTTTAGACAATGGGATATCCATAGCTCCATTTTGGCTTTCTTTCAAATACTGAGCAGGAATATGCCAAATCGCTTGTTTTAGGTCGACTTCTTTCCAGTGAGCAAACCAATCTTCACCGTCTCCACAAACTTGTGAGTCTGGTTCAAGCAGACAACCTACCCGAACACCTGTAAGAATGACAAAAAGTAAGGCATAAGCTCCTGCTTTAAAGGCTTCATGAGGATTGAATTCATAAATGAGTTTTACCAATTCCGGTATATCCTCTACTTTACAAGCGGGATGTTTTTGAGGAGCATAAATACTTCTGGGTAAAACTTCGTGCACCATTTCCCAATTGATCGGCGCAGCTTCGATACTGAGTCGATTTGTTCTGATTGCCCAACGCTTAATATCAGAAAGTAATGCCTGAACTTTTGAGCGAGTTGAATCACTATTTCTGATCTGAGAGAGCACCCTAATAGCCACTTCAGTTGTCAGTTGCGAGGGGAAGAGTTCACCAATTTCATCACGAAGATATTTTTTATATCGAGCCTGTAAAGCCATGAGTTCTCTGTCAGGATTTTTATTAGTTTTTGACTTTTGTAACCTTTCCTCCCTTTCTTCAAAGTAATGCACTATCAAGGAATCAATCTTTACGCCTTCAACAATCTTTTTTTTCTTTTCCGCTTGAAGATGGCGAGGGCTAATCGTTTCGTATGGATCACCTCGATCAATTTTGAGGTTGTAGTCATTGAAAATACTTCTGGCTTGAGACAATGAGCATTTTGGATAGCGACGCATAAAATGAAAGCGTTGCTTATCTCTCATTCGTGTAAATTCCCAAATCCCTTCGGTTTCCGTGTTCTTAACCAAATAAAGTCCTGGTACTCCGGCTACCTTGATCTTTTTTTTGGATTTTCCTGTTTTTAAAAAACTCTTGATCTGAGTATCTTTCTCAATGCATTGCATAAAACACCTTTTTTGTAAAGTTGCCCATTTGGCGGGCCTTCCAGAGGGGTTTTACACAAAAATTATTTTTGGGAGCAAATTTTCAAAATTGTGTAAATCGTTGTGTAAATTTTTGAGGTTTACAAACGACGATATCTGTTGATATCTATTGACATCCGTTGACATGTATTTCGGTCAATGCCTTGAAAATAGGGCGTTGTATCGAAACAACAAATAAAAAAATCGGATGTCTTTTGAACACCCGATTCATGAAACTGGTGGCGAGTCAGGGACTCGAACCCCGGACACAAGGATTATGATTCCTCTGCTCTAACCGACTGAGCTAACCCGCCAGAGAAGTGGAATCATACAGATACACTGGTTGAAAAGCAACCCGTTTTATTAAAAAACTCTAAACTTTTTTAATTCTTCAACAATATCAACGGGTTAAAAACCTATAAAAATGGTGAACCGGTCCATGTCCGTGACCAACAGTTAACTCTCCGGAATGAGAAATGGCCTCCCAAAGGTATTTTTTTGCTTTTTCGACCGCTTCGGGCACTGTCTCACATTGCGGTAACAAGGTGGCCAGAGCCGATGACAAGGTGCAGCCGGTTCCGTGTGTATTTTTTGTCTCAATTCGGTCGGCTTTGAAAACAACGTTCACTTCCCCGTTTGTTAAAAAATCTGGCACTTCAGCGCCGGTTAAGTGACCGCCTTTTAATAGTAGCCAACTGTTTTTACCCATTAAAGGTAAAAGCTTATCGGCAAGAGCCTGCATCTGCCCTTCTTGAGTAATTTCAGCTTCCCCTGCCAAGACCGCCGCTTCGGGCAAATTCGGTGTCAAAACCGTGGCCAACGGCAACAATTTCGCTTTGAGAGCTTGCACACAATTTTCCGGCAATAAACGATCACCGCTTTTAGCAACCATGACCGGATCGAGCACCACAAAGCGCGGACGATATCGCTCAAGGGCTTGGGCAACCTCTTCAATAACCGCTACATCAGAAAGCATACCGATCTTGACCGCGTCAATTCGAACATCTTCAAAAAGCGTCTCTAACTGCTCGCGGACAAAAGAGGCCGGAACCGGGCAAACTCCCGTTACCGCGCAAGTGTTTTGGGCAGTCAAGGCCGCAATCACACCACACCCATAACCACCTAATGCGCTTATGGCCTTAATATCGGCAAGGACACCAGCCCCGCCCGACGGATCAACGCCGGCAATCGTTAAGACATTAGGAATTATTGTTTTTTCCATAGCGTCTCCAAAACAGACATGGTTCGCTCGGTAGCACCAACGTACATTTTTGAGAAGGTCAACGCGTTGGCTTTGAGACTAGCCATCCACTCGGGATTCATCAGCCATTGATGCGCTAAATCCACTGCCCTTGCCACATCCTCAACCTGTGTAATAGCCCCCGCCTCCATTCCTTTTTCAACCACCATTGAAAAATTAAATGTACTGGGACCCACAATAACCGGAACCCCTACACTTGCCGGTTCAATGACATTCTGGCAACCAAAGGGCTTAAAGCTTCCCCCCATCAGAGTGACATCCGAGAGGGCGCAATAAAAGAACATTTCGCCCATGGAATCACCCAAAATCACTTGGGTGTCTTTTTGAATATCATCCGGACTCTTTAAAAGACTGCGTTTTTGATAACGTAGACCGGCTGACTTTAAAAGCTCTTCTACTTCTGCAAAGCGCTGCGGATGACGGGGCACCAATAGATAACAAACCTCAGGTTTTGCTTGCTCTTTAAGCGACTCAACAATGAGGGCTTCCTCCCCATCACGGGTACTGGCAAACATCACAATAGGCTTTGAAATGCCCGACTTCCACTGCGCAGCTTTTGCCAAGGCTTCCGCTGGCGCCTGAATATCAAATTTAAGCGAGCCGGTAATCACCGGTTCCACCGTTCCCATCGCCTTTAAACGTTGAGCATCACTTTCAGCCTGAGCGCATACCTTGGAAAACCGTCCCATAGCTTTTTTCATGAGTTCCGGCACCCGCATCGCCTGATTAAACGATTTTTCCGACAAACGAGCGTTAACCAAGGCCATAGGGATACCCAATGCATGGGCTTCCTCTAAAACAGTCGGCCAAACTTCAGTTTCCATTAAAAGCCCCATGGCGGGTTGAGTCTGGCACAAAAACTTACGCACCGCATAAACCGCATCGTAGGGCAAAAAGCACTGACGGATCCTTTGCGGATTTAACTGAACAATTTTCTGTCCCGCCTCTCGTCCCGTAGGCGTCATGTGGGTGAGCAAAATGTCGCACTGAGGCCACTGATTCAAAATGGCCCGGACAAGCGGTCGAGTGGCATTGGTTTCACCGACACTAACCGCGTGAATCCAGACCACAGGGTGCCCGGCTCTGGGAGAAGGAAAATCAGACCACGCAAAGCGCTCTCCCCAATTTTTGAGATACGAGGGCTGCTTTCTTGCCCGCCACAATAGATAAAGTCCTGCCAACGGCAAAAGCGCCGGCACTAAATAGCGATAACCTTTAGGGGAAATGTTCATTGAAAGAGGTCCAAACCCAACTGTGTTAAAGCGGATTTTACTTCGGAGACGGCCGGATTCGCTCCGACACCGCCCAAACTTTTCACACATCCACCGGTTAAACCGACCAGTTCAATCGGATAGTCCAAGAAAAGACCAACGGTGGGGCGCTGCGTGGCCGCTGCCAAATGGGTAAGCCCCGTATCCACTCCCACCACAAAAGAGGCTTTCTGCAAAACCGCCGCACAATCTTTTATGGACATACGAGGAAGCACTTGGCAAAAATCCCCTGCAGAGCAAGCAATGCGTTGAACCCGCTCGTGTTCTGCTTCTGATCCCCAAAGCAAACGAATGGACAAACCCGCCTTGTGGCAGTCTTTTGCCAAAGCGACCCACTTATCTTCAGGCCACAACTTTGTCTCACGACTGGTATTGACTAAAAAGACCGCATAAGGCGATGTATCATCAGAAGCTTCGATTGTTTTCAGACCAAAATCCAATGGATAGGCTTTGAAGTCGTAATCAAATGCCGCCCCCATAAGCATCCGACAACGAGTAACGGCACTAAGCGACTTGGAGACAGAGAAGGTTTGATCGTAGAAACGGCTGGCCCAGGGCTCCTTAATACTGTTTTTATCGTAACCCAATAAAAACGATTGACTCCAACGACCGATTACCGCACTTTTTAAAAGTCCTTGAAGATCCACCACCCGTTCATAGTGCGCCGATTGCAGTGCGGCACGAACTCGGCCGACTTCCCTCCATGTCTGGGAACTCAAAACGTGCTTTCGCCACTGTCTGACCGCCACCTCATGTACGGTATTTACATAACGACTTAACCGGGGAATGTCGGCAAAACTTTTTTCAACAACCCAATCAATCTGCAAATCCGGCTGAGCTTTAGCCAAGTCTGCTACGGCTGGCAGTGCATGAATCACATCTCCCATGGAGGTGGTTTTGACAATTAAAGCTCGACGCGTCATGACTAAAGATTCCTCAGGATGCCAGTTTTGCTTCCAATTCACGGCACAAACGCTTACCGTATTCCACGGCCGGTTGATCAAAAGCATTCAGTCCGTAAAGCGTGGCAAGCATGGTTGTCTTGTGTTCATACAAAGCCATAAATGCCCCCAGTGTCTCTGGTGTTAGTTTCTTAATACAAATAGTGGAAACAGCATTAAAAAACTCTGCCGATGGAGTCTGTCGCGTCACAAGTGCCTGAGCCTGAGCTTGAGCGTTGGCATTGAGCACTAAATGGTGGTGCGCGTGACGGTGTCCGGCCTCTTCACACCAAACTAAATCGATACTGGTACGGCCGCTGCCGTCTCTTAACCATTGATAAAAGGAGTGCTGGGCTTCATTGCCGAATCCGCCCCAAACGGCTTGACCTGTACGAGAAGTAATAACGGAACCATCCGGTCTTTCGCTTTTACCCAAACTTTCCATTTCAAGCTGTTGCAGCCAAGCCACAACCAAACGCAGTCTTTCGTCATAAGGCAAAAGACAATGCGACTGCATTTGAAGCTCCGTTGAGTTCCAGTACGAAAGAAGGGCCAACGTTAAGGGCAAATTTTGTTCGGGTTCAGCACTTAACATATGGCGATCCATCTCGTAGGCACCGTGTAGGAATGCCGAGAAGACCTCAGGCCCTAAAGCAATCACAAGCGGCAAGCCGATTGCGCCCCACACGGAAAAGCGACCGCCCACCCAAGACCAAATGGGGAAACGATTTTGCTCAGGCAAATCCATTAATTCACAGGCATTTTCTTTGGCGCTGACAAGAAAAACGTGCTTAGTGCGTTTTTCTTTCCCAACAATGCCGGCCTTCGCATACCACTCATTAACAAGCTCAGCATTGAGCATTGTTTCGCGAGTTGAAAAACTTTTACTTGAAACAACAGTAAGCGTTGTCTCGGGATCCAAAGCGCCTAAAATCCGATCAGCCAAAATGCCATCAACGGCTGACAAAAAATGAAGTCTGATGGAGGGATTTACATCTCGCAAAGCATGGTAGACCGCGTGGGGTCCCATTTCTGAGCCACCGATACCAATATTGATCACATCGGTAATTTTCTTTCCGCTTGCTCCAAGCCACTGCCCTTCACGAACTGCCCGAGCCAAAGCGTACATTCTCTCCCGGGTTTGATTAACCTCTTCGTAGTGCGGGCTATTGATATCTTCAGAACGTAAAGAGGTATGTAAGGCCTGTCTTTTTTCACTGGCATTAACAATCTCTCCGTCCACCATCTGACGCTGCTTGTCTATGAGGCCACAGTCTTTGGCTTTTTGTAAAAGATTTTCGTACTGAACACAAGTTAAGCGTTGGCGGCTGATATTTAGCGTCAAACCACAGGCACTCAGTTCACAATTCGGACGCGTTTGAGAAAGAAAAGCTATGGATTCGGTCATGACTAAAACTCAAAAAACGAAGCGCCGATACACCTGGGCGGCGCTTATAACAATCTAGTTGCCATTGTACGTTGGCAAAAAACGGCTTGCCAATGTTGGCATCAGAATCTAACCAATAGATACAGTTTTCAGGCAAAAACGCATCCTGATGCTTACAATTGTCGAAAAATAGCTAAAGTAAGGAATGCCAACGTGGCAAATTCATTCAGTCAAAAGAAAATTCTCGTGGCGGGCGACGCCATGCTTGACCGTTATTGGTTTGGTGACGCCAACCGCATTTCGCCCGAAGCCCCGGTGCCGGTTGTTCGCATTGCGCGCGAAGAAGAGCGCTTGGGCGGCGCGGCCAACGTTGCACTCAATATCAGTGCATTAGGAGCCGGTGCAAAGTTATTGTCTGTTGTCGGTTGTGATGAAGCGGGCTCTACCGTTGAACGTATCCTTAAAGAAAAAGGAATTGAACCGCACCTGCATCGTGATCCCGATTTAAAAACAACCGTTAAATTGCGGATTGTGGCCCGTCAGCAACAAATGCTGCGTGCTGACTTTGAAAATCGCCCGGCCACTGCGGTGCTTGCCAAACACCTTTGTGAATTTGAGCAATTGATTGACGATTGCGAAGTGGTTGTTTTGTCTGACTACGGCAAAGGTGGACTTGACCATATCGCACGCATGATTGATTGTGCACGCGCCAAAGGCAAACCCATTTTAATTGACCCCAAAGGCAGCAACTATGACCGCTATCGCGGCGCTACTGTCATTACCCCCAATCGTTCTGAATTAGCACAAGTTGTGGGTTCTTGGGAAAGTGAAGAAGAATTAACCGAAAAAGCCCAAGCGCTTCGGGAAAAGCTCAATCTGACCGCTGTGTTGCTTACACGCAGTGAAGAGGGCATGACGCTTTTTTCCGATAAGGGAGCAAAAACAATTCCGGCTCAAGCGCTGGAAGTCTACGACGTGTCCGGTGCCGGAGACACCGTGATTGCCGTCATGGCCACCATGATGGCAATGGGCAAGCCGCTTGAAGACGCGATGCGAATTGCCAATCGCGCTGGCGGCATTGTGGTTGGGAAACTCGGCACAGCCACGGTCAGTTTTGAAGAACTCTTCCCTAACGGCTATGACGATCTTTTTGCAGGAGAAGCATTGTGAGCATTATCGTAACGGGCGCCGCCGGTTTTATCGGCGCTAATAATGTTTTGGCTTTAAACCGCCGTGGCATCACCGACGTGATCGCGGTGGACAATCTCAGCCGTGCTGAAAAATTTAAGAATTTGGTCGAGTGCCAAATTTCAGATTACTTTGATAAGCGTGACTTTATCGAACTGGTTCGCGCTCGCAAAATTGCCAAACCGGAAGCCATCTTCCACCAAGGAGCCTGCTCCGACACGATGGAAACAGACGGCCGGTACATGATGGATAACAACTATCGCTATACCCTGGAACTCTTTAACTGGGCTCAGGAACTGGGTATTCCGATGATTTACGCATCATCTGCCGCAACCTATGGAGCAAGCACAACCTTTGTAGAAGATCCGCGCTTTGAAGGTCCGCTTAATGTCTACGGCTACTCCAAGTTCCTTTTCGACCAAGTATTGCGCGCCAAAATGGCAAAAGGTGAGGTAAAGGCTCCTGTGATCGGTCTGCGCTACTTCAACGTCTACGGTCCTCACGAACAGCATAAGGGCCGCATGGCAAGCGTTGCCTTCCATCAATTCTTCCAATTCCGAAAAGAAGGTCATGTGCGCCTTTTTGAAGGATGCTTAGGCTATGGAAACGGAGAGCAGGAACGTGACTTTGTCTACGTCGATGATGTGATTGCCGTGAACCTTCACTTCTTTGATAAGCCTGTCACCGGCATCTACAACTGCGGCACAGGCCGCGCCCAACCGTTTAACGATGTCTCTTTAGGTGTAGTAAACGCGTTGCGTACGCATGAAGGCAAAGAAAAGGTAACGCTTGAGCAAGCCGTCAAGGAAGGCTTTATCCGCTACATTCCCTTCCCGGAATCCCTAAAAGGCAAGTATCAGGCCTACACGCAAGCCGATTTAACAAAGCTTCGCGCGGCTGGCTGCGATGTTCGATTCAGAAGCGTTGAAGAGGGAACGGCCGATTACGTGGCTGATCTTTTAGAACGCTACCAGGACGTGAGCTCCGATCCGACTATCGCCGAAGCTAAATAATGAGCTTACAGAAAGCCGCTTTCCTAGATCGTGACGGCGTGATCAATATTGATCACGCCTACGTTCATACGCCCGAAGAGTTCACTTTTATACCCGGTGTTTTCGAAGCCTGTCGACAACTGCAAAGTGCGGGATACCTTTTAATCATTGCCACCAATCAAAGCGGAATCGGCAGAGGTTATTACAGTGAAGAAGATTTTGTGCGCCTTTGCGATTGGATGAAAGGCAAATTTGCCCGACAGGGTGTTCAAATTACCGATATTTTCTTCTGTCCACATCACCCTGAAAAGGCGATTGGCGCTTATCGCTGTGACTGTGACTGCCGCAAGCCCAAACCCGGTATGCTGTTAGCCGCTCAAAAAAAGTGGAACATTGACATGCCAGCAAGCCTCATGGTTGGCGACAAATCGGGCGACATGCAAGCAGCGCTCTCCGCTCATATCGGCACGCGCATTCTGGTGGGGAAAGACGGTTTACAAAAGCCTCAAGCCACACCCGAGTGCACCCACACGGCCGTTAATCTTTTGGAAGCGGTCCAGATTGTTCTATAAGGATTCTTATGAGTACACGACTTCCCGCCCCTGGTTTCGAGACAAAAATCACTGATATGGAGCACCTTGCGGAGCGCGCTTCAAAGTTGCCCCATCCTGTTGTCATGACCAATGGGGTCTTTGATATTTTGCATCGAGGACACGTCACGTACCTCGCGCAAGCACGTGCCTTAGGGGCAAGCTTGGTTGTTGCGATTAATTCCGACGCTTCTGTCAAAATGCTTGGTAAGGGTGACGAACGGCCCATTAATACCCAGGCTGACCGAGCTGCCGTGCTCGCGGCGCTTGAAAGCGTGGATCTGGTGGTTATTTTTGAAGAAAAAGTCCCGCTTAAAGCTGTCGAAAACGCGCACCCGGATATTTACGTCAAAGGGGGTGACTACAGAATCGAGGACTTACCTGAAGCAAAGCTTGTAGCCACCTGGGGAGCCAAAACGGTGACGGTTCAATTTGAACACCAACGCTCGACTACCGCTCTTTTACAAAAAATCAGTTCGCTGAACCTAAAAAATAAGCACTGATTTCTCCTAATTTTCCTTTTCAAGGCATCGATTTTTATTTTTTCGATGCCTTTTTTCATTTCCAATCGTCCAATCAGGGTTTTTACCCATATTCCTTATCTATCTGAAAAACAGCAATAAATTAATTTCTCTCTAGTATTTGTTTACTTATTACTATATTTTGTCGACAAATAGGAGTAAAGTTAAATTACCTGATTTTACTGGAATTAGGTTTCCTTTAATTTTCTAAAAATTTAAATAAATACTTAATTTTCATGGAGTTATAAATGGATAGCAAATCTCGTAGTGGTCGATTTGATTTGTCGGCAAATAAATTAGTGGAAGATTTTAATGCCACTATCATGATCGAACAACGCAACTGCCCCTTTGATATCAAGGGTTCTCAAGCACACGCTACCATGCTGGGTCGTCAAGGCATTATCAGCCAAGAAGACGCCGAAGCAATCTGCAAGGGCTTGGATCAAGTGGCTCAAGAAATTCGCGACGGAAAGTTTGTCTTCCGTACGGCCGATGAAGACATTCACATGGCCATTGAAAAGCGAATGACGGAAATTGTGGGACCTGCAGGCGGCCGCCTTCACACTGCCCGCTCACGCAATGACCAAACAACCGTCACCACGAAGATGATGCTTCGCGCCACAATTCGCGAAGTACAGGCGGCAATCCGTGATCTGCAAAAGGAATTTGTCGATATCGCAGAAAAGCACATGGATGTCATCATGCCGGGCTACACGCATATGCAAACGGGACAGCCCATCCTCTTTTCGCATTGGATCATGGCTTACTTCTGGATGCTTGAGCGCGACTTCACTCGCTTTGACAACCTCTTTACCCGCATGGGACGCTGTCCATTAGGTGCTGCCGCTCTGGCCGGAACCGATTTTCCGATTGATCGTGAATTCACCGCTAAAGCTTTAGGTTTTGACGCACCCACGGAAAACTCCATCGACTCCGTGAGCGATCGTGACCATATGGTGGAATTCAATGCTTGCGCCGCCATGTGCTACATGCACTTAAGCCGCCTGTCTGAAGAACTCGTCACCTTCTCCACGCAGGACTTTAAGTTTATTGAACTGTCAGACGACTTCTGCACAGGCTCCTCCATCATGCCGCAAAAGAAGAATCCGGATATTGCCGAAAAGATTCGCGGCAAGACCGGTCGTGTTTACGGCAATCTCATGGCCATGTTGACCATCATGAAGGGGCTTCCCTTGGCTTACAACACCGACCTTTCCGAAGACAAGGAACAGGTATTTGACTCGATTGATACGCTTTTGGCCAGCCTCCGCATCATGACACCGATGATTGCCAAGATGACGGTTAACGCTGAAAAAATGCGCCACAACGCCGATCTGGGTTATTCCAACGCCACAGACTTGGCCGACTACTTGGCTCGTAAAGGCGTGCCTTTCCGTGAAGCGCACCATGTTGTCGGTTCCATGGTCAACTACTGCATCAAGCATGGCAAGCGCCTCGATGATCTGACAATGGATGAATATAAGAGCTTTAACGACAAGATCGAAGAAGACATCCGCCACGAAATCGCTCTTGAAACCTGTGTCAAAGCCCGCAAATCCTACGGCGGCACAGCGCCGGAAGCCGTAAGTAAGCAACTCGAAGTGGCCCGCGCGGTGCTCGATCACGAAGCTCAAACACTTCAATAATCCAATCGATTCGAAAAGGAATTGGAAATGGAAACCGATTTAAATTTCTGGTTACAACTAACTGTTATGCTCGTCTGTATTGGCGTTGGGGGCCGCTTCGGCGGTGTCGGTCTCGGCGCCGCGGGTGGCTTGGGTGTGAGTATTTTGGTCTTGGGCTTCGGTCTTCAACCGGCTTCACCCCCTGTTTCCACCCTATTGATTATTGTGGCTGTGATTGCCTGCACCAGTATCTTGCAAGGTGCGGGCGGTCTCGATCTCTTGGTCCGCGTAGCTGAAAAAATGCTTCGCAAGTGGCCAAGCGCCATCACGATTGTGGGACCTTTTGTCTGCTCGCTTTTTGTCGTGCTCTGCGGCACGGCCTACGTGGCCTTCGCCGTCTACCCGGTCGTAGCCGAAGTGGCGGCCTCCGCTAAAGTGCGCCCTGAACGTCCCATTGCCGCGTCTGTGATTTCGGCCGGTATCGCCGTGGTCGCAAGTCCTATGAGCGCTGCCATGGCCGCCTTGGTCGCAAGCCTTGCCGTTTTGGACGTCTCTTTAATTCAAATTTTGGCTGTTACTGTCCCGGCCTTTATCATCGCCACGCTTTGCACATGCTTGTCGGTGTACTGGAAAGGCACTGAGCTTGAAAAAGACCCTGAATTTATTCGCCGCGTTCAATCCGGTCAATATCAAGAATTGGTAGTCACCAATGACAATAAACCCTTTGAAGCAACCAAAGGACAAAAATTGTCTGTTGGCATCTTCCTTGTAGGCGTCGTGACTGTGATCATCTTCGGCACGTTTAAGGAATTGCTCCCAAGTTGGGAAGCCGCCGGTAAGATCTCCACTCTTCCGATTCCGTCATTGATTCAAATGGTCATGCTTGCCTTCGGTCTTTTCATTATCGTGTTCTGCAAAGTGCCGAGCAGTAAGTTTGCCTCCGGTTCCGTCTTCGTTTCCGGTTTGATCGGTGTGGTAGGCGTGTTCGGCGTTTCTTGGTTAACAGGCACGTTCTTTGAAGCTTATAAGCCCTTGTTCGTTGGGTTATTCACTGACATGGCCCAGTCAACTCCGATGCTCTTCGGTGTTGTACTGTTTTGCTTCTCCGCGGTGATTTTAAGTCCCTCTGCGACAACGGCAGCTTTAATGCCTTTGGGTGTTTCGATCGGCATCCCCGCGGGCCTTTGCGTTGCACTGTTTCCTGCCACGTGCGGTGACTTCATCATCCCCGGCGGCGCGCAAATCGGCTGCACGGCTTTTGACCGTACCGGTACCACCCGTTTGGGTAAATACGTTGTTAACCATAGCTACATCATCCCCGGTTTCGTACATGTCATCACGGGTGTTGCAGCCGGTTACTTCTTAAGCTTCATTTTCTTCTAAAATAGGCTGATGTGTTTGGAGCGGGTTGCTTACCCGCTCCTCCTGTTTTAAGTTTTTCTCAGAGCGATCGTTATGCAAAGCGAAAATACTCAATTGATTTCCGAACAATTGGCTCGTTTCGTTGTTTGGACCAAATTTGAAGATATCCCCGAAGAACTCATCATCAAAGCTCAACGTCATATTCTGGACTCCGTGGGTGCTGGCATCGCCGGCGCTGTCAGTCCCGAGACAAAACTTTTAAATAAAGTTTTCGCCATCGGCGGTGAAATGAGTGGCAACGTTCCTCTTTGGGGCAAGGGTATTAAAGTCAGCGCCAGAAACGCCGCGCTCAGCAATGGTGTCTCTTCGCATACTTTCGAATTGGACGACACCAACGGCTGTGATCATTCAGGAGCAGTCGTTGTTCCTGCGGCTTTTGCCGCATTAAGTCTTTGCAATCGCCCAATTGACGGTAAAGAATTCATTGTCGCCGTAACATTGGGCTACGACTTAGCCCGTCGCGCCCTTGAATCATGCGGAGCCTACGAGCCGCATAACGGCGCCGGTTGGCACTCCACCGGTACGTGCGGCGTTTTCGGTGCCGCGGCAGCTGTCGGTCGCCTCTTAGGACTGGATGTTGAAAAAATGCAGGCGGCGCTTGGCATAGCCACAAGTTTTGCGGCCGGTCAATGGTCTTTTGTTCACGATGGCGCACAAAACAAACGTCTGCATGTCGGCAACGCCGCTCACGGCGGATTGCTTGCTTGTTTGCTGGCCCGCGAAGGCTTTACTGGCCCGAAGCTGGCTTTTGAGCAAGTTTGGGGCGGCTTTTCCAAGACTTTTGCTCCGACAAGTCAAGACCCTGATGCCTGGCTTCGCGATTTAGGCAAAAATTGGAAATTGGGCCGTGTCTCCATTAAGCCGCACGCTTCCTGCAGAAGTTCACACTCTTCCATTGATGCCGTCAATATCATCATGGATGAACACAATTTAACACCGGCCGATATTGAAAAGATCCACATTAAGATCAATCCCTTTGTCCACGGTATGTGCGGCGGCAGAAAACTCGATCCGATGCCTGCAGCTCAAATGAGCATCGCCTACGGCATTGCGGCCCGACTGGTTTTCGGCGGCGCGAATTTGACCGCTTACACGCGTACCAATCGACACGATCCTCGCATTCGCCAAGCAATGGATTTGGTCGAATTTGAAATCGATAAGACTCAAAAAGACGAGGACGAACCGATTGTGACGGTCTTCACGCGCGACGGCAAGAGCTACACCGAAAGGGTTGAATTCCCGCTTGGAGCTCCTCAAAATCCGGTGAGCGATGAAGCATTGATGAGTAAGTATCGGGACATCGCCGGCATGGTCTTCCCGACCGAAGTAGTAGAGGGCATTGCCGACTTCTTGCTGCATCTTAAAGATCAGCCAAATCTTGATCCGGTGGTGAAGTTATTGGGATCCAAACCCATCACAACCACCCAGTTTGATATCTAAAAACTTTTCTCGCCCCGCCTTCTTTGCGCGGGGCAATTTTTTGCCTATTTGCACTCTTTTCTGATTGAAAAATCCCTACCTCCCGTTATTGACTTTGTGTTTTGCTAAGATGATCGAACAATAAAAATAGGACTTCCCATGGAAAAAGAAGCAAAAACCCCAACAATTGATCAAGCCATACAACATTATTGGGGACTCCGAGCCGAGGGCTACAGTCTTTCAAACGTTGAAGAACTGGCTGACGCTGACAATCTGTATAGAAATCTTCTACAACGTTGGCTGCCTGGCTCTCATCTTGGACAAAAATCACTGGATATCGGCTGCGGACCGGGATTTTTAGCTATTGAATTGGCTAAGTTGGGCTTTGAAAGCACAGGGATAGATTCGTGTGCTCCAATGCTCATCAATGCTCGGGAAAATGCCCAGGGATTAAATGTTGAATTTTTACAGGCTGATGCAGCCGCCGCCCGCTTTCCTCACGAAAGTTTCAACGTTATCGCTTCTCGAAACGTTGTATGGAATTTACCCGATCCTAAGTCCGCTTACCGTCAATGGCATCGTTGGCTAAAACCAAACGGGAAATTGATTATTTTTGACGGCAACCATTACCGCTACCTCACGGATTCAAGTCGTCATGACCGCCCGCATCGTGAAACGCATAAATATCTTGGCGATGTTGATATCAACATCATGGAGTCCATCGCAAAAGAACTTCCAATGAGTCGATTCGATCGCCCTGAATACGACAAAGAAATTCTCAATTCGATCGGTTTCGTTAATATTGACACTATTGTTTTACGGCAAACGGGCGATCAGATTCACGACTTCGCCATTATTTGCGAAAAAGACCATGCAGATTGATACGCTTTTACAGGCCGTCAAAGACGGCAAAATGGACATTCAAGAGGCTAAAGAACTTTTGGCGCGCGCCCCTTATGAGGAGTTGGGGTTTGCAAAACTGGATTCCCACCGAGCCGTTCGCACCGGCTTTGCCGAAGTTGTCTACTGTGAAAATAAAGCCGATGACTTTCTCGTTGAGATTTTCTCTCGCTTATTTAGTGACAATGGCGAAGTGATGGGTACCCGGTGCTCGGAAAAACAATACCAATTACTCAAAAAGCGTCTGCCCGAACTCACCTACGATCCCATCAGCCGCATTGCCAAAATTGAAAAGCCCAAAAAAAGAGCAGGGCTTATTGCCATCTGTACGGCGGGAACAGCTGATATTGCCGTCGCAGAAGAATGCGCACAAACTGCGGAATTTTTCGGACAAAACGTTGAACGTTTCTACGATATCGGTGTTAGCGGCATCCACCGCTTACTTTCCAAAGTAGATCGTTTGCAAAAGGCTAACTGCGTGGTGGCAGTTGCCGGTATGGAGGGCGCTTTAGCCTCCGTTATCGGTGGGCTCGTAGCCAATCCCGTTATTGCGGTTCCCACTTCTGTCGGTTATGGAGCCAATTTCCATGGACTTTCTGCACTTCTGACTATGATTAACAGCTGCTCCAACGGCGTAGCTACCGTCAATATTGATAATGGTTTTGGAGCGGGCTTTCTAGCTTCCCAAATTAATCGTCTCGCGACTCGAAAGGAATAATTTCATGACAACACTGGTGTTGGATGCGCAAACCGGAATCAGCGGCGATATGACTGTAGCCGCCTTGCTCGACTTGGGGGCTAATTTTGAAAAGCTGCAACAAGTTCTTGCGACCCTACCCGACCAACAATTTCAGATTGCTGTTTCTCGGGTGAGGAAAAGTGCATTGAACGCTTGTGACTTTAAAGTCACCCTGACAAACGGCGCCGCGGATACCGATCATGATATGAATTATCTTTTCGGTGAAAAGGCTCACCATCCGCACACCTGCCCCCATGAACACCCTGAAGCCTCAACAGAGGCTCATGATCACGAGCACCATCATCGTGATCTTCGTCACTTGGACGACATCTTCAGGCTATTGGATCAAACATCCGCAACCGATCGGGCAAAAAACATCGCAAAGAAAATTTTCACGATCGTAGCTGAAGCAGAGGCCAAGGCTCACGGCGTCGCTATCGACGAAGTGCATTTCCATGAAGTAGGGGCGCTTGACTCTATCGTCGATATTCTCTCAGTTGCTGTGTTGATTGACGATTTGAATGTCGATCAGGTTATTGTGACCGCTCTGGGAGAAGGTTATGGAGAAATTCGCTGTCAACATGGAATTTTGCCCATCCCGGTCCCAGCGGTTTCTCATATTGCTGAAGCGCATGGCCTAACACTATCTCGCATTGACTGCAAAGGTGAATTTGTGACGCCGACCGGGGCTGCCATTGTTGCCGCCCTCAAAACGGCCGAACAACTTCCGCAACGCTACAAAATTTTGAAGTCAGGCCTTGGAGCCGGAAAACGAAATTACGACCGTCCAAGCCTTCTAAGAGCCTCACTCATCCAAGCAACAGGCGATCAATGCGGACAGGATAAAGTCATTGAGTTATCGACCAATATTGATGATTCGACGGCCGAAACCCTTGGCTTTACTCTTGAAAAACTCTACGCTCACGGCGCACTTGAGGCTTGGTTTACACCAATTTATACGAAAAAATGCCGTCCGGCCTACATACTGTCAGTGTTGTGCAAACCGGATCAGCAAGAAAAAATGGAAAACATTATTTTTTCCAACACGACAACCATTGGTATTCGTTCTCGAGAAGTCTTTCGCCGTATCTTAAAGCGCCATCAGTTGACGGTTCAAACACCCTATGGCGATGCGGAAGTTAAAGTTTGCGAAGTGCCTGATCAAGAGGGAGTATTTCACACTCGCTTTTATCCTGAATATGAAACCGTAAAACGGTTGGCCAAAGAGCACAATCTTGATCTGCCCGGTCTTTACCGTTTGGTACAAAATGCCGCTGAAAATGCCTGATCTAAAAACTGTCCTCAGCCATTTTGAAGCCATCGTGACCGAGCCTGTTATGGTTGCGTTCTCAGGTGGCGCCGATAGTGTTTTAGTCCTCAAACTTGCCCTTGAGGCTTCTCGTGGCCGCTTTCCCATTTATGCTTTGTATGCTGATGCGCCTTGGATGCCAAGAGTGGCGCGGGCAGAGGCTGAACAAATCGCCCGAGATCTCCAAGTCAAGCTTGAAGTTATTAACATTAACTCTCCCGCTTCTATCGGTATCGAAAACAACCCTCAAGATCGGTGCTACCGGTGCAAAAAAGCCATTTTTAAAGCTTTTATGGATTTTGGACAGATTCACAATGTCGAAATCTTGTTAGAAGGTACTCAATTAGATGACTTAACAAAATACCGTCCGGGATTAAAAGCCATTGCCGAGTCAGGAGCTCGCAGTCCGCTCAAAGAATTAGAGTTTCATAAATCAGATGTGAGAGAACTTTTGGCACATTGGGGACTCTCAGCCGCGAAAAAACCGTCCGGTTCCTGTTTAGCCACTCGACTGCCTTACGGACAAACACTTTCTGTCCCTATCCTTAAGCAGATTGATCAAGCCGAGAATTATCTTCGTTCATTTGGTTTTAAAGTTATCCGCGTTCGCTCACATGGTGATATCGCACGGATAGAAACAGACCTAGAACATCTTTCTTTGGCGCTTTCGAAACGAGCAGATATTGTCAGAGAACTCAAGAGCCTCGGTTGGAAATATGTCACTCTGGATTTAGAGGGTTTTCGCTCTGGAAGTATGGATTGATTAAAAATCGAGAAATTTCGGTATTTCGCCATAGATTTTCAGCGTATTAAAAAACTGTAATGGATTTTTAGAGTTAAACTAAAAATACCTTTTAACTTTTCTGAGAAAGGAACAGACCCATGTCCACAGTTCTCGATCCCATCAAAATGTGGGAAGACCTCCATAAGATTCCTGAATTGGCCATGCAGGAAGTGAAGACTGCTGCCTACGTTACCAAGACGCTTCAGGATTTAGGCATTGAAGTGCAGACCGGCATCGGCGGCACTACCGGCGTGATGGGCGTCATTAAGGGCTCCGAACCGGGCCCTGTCGTGATGTTGCGTGCCGACATGGACGCATTGCCCTTTACAATTGACGGTAAAGAATGTGCCATCCATGCCTGCGGTCATGACTCTCACACGGCTATGTTGTTGGCTGCTGCCAGCCGCCTGAAGGGTCGCGTCAAGAAGGGCACGCTCAAATTGCTCTTTCAACCCGCTGAAGAAGAAATCAGCGGCGCTTTGACCATGATCAAAGCCGGTGTTATTGATGATGTGGACTACGCCTTGGGCGCTCACATCCGTCCGATTCAAGACGTTCCGGCCGGTCAAATTTGCCCGGCCGTCAACCACACGGCTTCCAACACGCTTCGTGTAGAAGTTACGGGTCGCAGCGCTCACGCCGCTCGTCCGCACTTAGGCGTCAATGCTCTTGATGTGGCCTGCGCCATTGTTCAAGGCACGCAAAACATGTGGTTTAACCCGACCAATATTTGGTCGATGAAAGCCACGCAATTGCACGCTGACCAAGGAGCAACAAACTCCATTCCTGAAAAGGCTGTGATCACCTTTGACTGCCGCGCTCAAACGAATCCTTTGATGAAGGATTTCCGTGAACGTTTCGCTAAATTGGTTGAAGGAATCGCGACCGGCTACGGTGCAACGGCTACGATCTCTGAACTTGGTGCCTGCCCGGCTGCTGAATATGACGAAGACCTCAAGCAAATGGTGATTGAATCCATCATTCGTACCCACGGTCAGGAAGCTGTTGCTAAGGACTGCGGTGGCGGCGGTGAAGATTTCCACTACTACAAGATGCATAAGCCCACAATGAAGGCTGCCTATTTTGGTTTGGGCGTTGGTGCAACGCCGGGTCTTCATGCTGCTACGATGCACTTTGACCCGAAATACCTCCCGATGGGGGTTGATGTGATGGTTGATGTGGTGGAACGCTTGATCGGCTAATCCACAATCACCGGCCACAAAATGGGGAGCCGCTGGCTCCCCATTTTTCGTTTTCTAATTTAGGCTACAACGGCAGCAATTGCGATTGTTCCATTAGGTGGGCACGCAAAAGCTCAGAGGCTTTTTGAGCATCCCCCATGCGAATCGCCCGCAAAATCTCTCTTTCCTGTCGAGCGATATCCAAAAAGAATTGCCTATCCATGTTGGCGATACGGTGTGAAGTTTTTTCAAAGTACGTCACCAGCACGCCTGAGAAAACCTGAAGCACTCGGTTTCCGCAGCCTTCCAGAAGCAACAAATGGAATTCTCGGTCAAATTTATCGGCCACCAGCGGTTCATCGGCGTGCTCTTCAATCTTATTGAGCGTACCTTCCAAACGGGAAGCCAACGCCGGCGTGATGCGACGGCTCACTAACGGCATAAGAGAGCATTCCACCAAAGCGCGAGCTTCAATAAATTCCTGCACGTCAAAGTTAGCCACGTCAAAACGCATCTGAATCTGGTTGCGCAAACTGTTAGCGCCCACTTCACGAACCGTCGTGCCGCGCTTTGGTGTCCGAACCAGAATTCCCATTTGGGTCAAAATGTCCAACTCTTTACGAATACGGTAGCGGGTCACACCGAAACGCTTGGCCAATTCCGTTTCCGTGTCAATGCGTTCGCCATTTTTTGCTTGTTCCTGCAAATGATCACGAATTTGTTCAAACAAATTGTCGTTTTGTTGCATTTTGTTCGAGACCTTTGAAAAATTGTTAGCGATCATTATAGGGAGATTTTTGACTACTCTTTGATTATTCAACAAAAATTAAGGGTTTTTAATGATGGACATCTAACCTAATTGTCGACAAATTGGTGATTTCCCGATATGTAAAATGCGATAATTTAAGCCTATATGTCGGCCTAACCATTTGAAAAATGTAAAATAAATCGCTCTTAATTTTTCTTCTTCACAAAGTTGTTGGCATTTGTTGAAAAAGATCGACGTTTGAAAATCCACGAAAAGACGCCTACGATTAGCCGAAAATACATGGAGCTTACTGAGCTCCCCTCTTTTTATCACTTCTCCAAGGAATAAAAAATGGTTGATGTCCAATTTTGGCTCCAACTTGCCGTCGTCTTATTCTGCTTGGCTGTCGGCGGTCGTTTCGGCGGCGTAGGTTTGGGTGCTGCAGGTGGCTTCGGCGTGAGCATCCTTGTTCTCGGCTTCGGTATGCAACCGGGCTCTCCTCCCGTTTCCGTCCTTTTGATTATTACCGCAGTGATTGCCTGTACGAGTGTCTTGCAGGGCTCGGGCGGTTTGGATTATTTGGTCGGTTTAGCTGAAAAATTACTTCGCAAATGGCCGCGCGCTATTAACTTTGTGGGCCCGGTGGTTTGCTCCATCTTCGTGATTTTTGTGGGCACCGCTTACGTGGCTTTCGCCGTATACCCGGTGGTGGCTGAAGTGGCGGCCTCGGCAAAGATTAGACCGGAAAGGGCTGTTTCAGCGTCGGTAATCTGCGCAGGCATTGGTGTGATGGCTAGCCCCATGAGTGCCGCCATGGCTGCCATGGTGGGCATTATGTCCGCTTACGGCTACACACTGCTCGATATTCTGTCGGTTTCCGTGCCCACGTATTTCATCGCTTTGCTGGCCGCTTGCTTGTCTGTGAACTGGCGCGGCTGTGAACTCGAAAAAGATCCCGAGTTCATCCATCGCGTGCAAACGGGCCAATACACGGAACTGCATGTTTCCACGACCGATCATATTTATAAGGAACCAAGCAAGGGTGCCAAGATCGGTGTGTTGATTTTCGCTATCGGTATTTTGACCTCCATCACCATTGGCTCGTCTGAAACCCTGCGTCCGTCTTGGGAAATTGCGGGCAAGATCAGCCAATTACCGATTCCGTCTTTGATTCAAATGGTCATGTTGGCTACCGCCTTGGTGATCATTGTTGTCTGTAAGGTACCGAGCGACAAATTTGCTTCCGGCTCTGTTTTCCGCTCCGGTTTGATCGGCGTGGTTGGTGTCTTCGGTATTTCCTGGTTAACGGGTACGTTCTTTGACACGCACAAGGATGTGTTCGTTCACTACTTCTCCGATATCGCCAGTTCTTCGCCGATTATCTTCTGCATCGTCTGCTTCTGCTTTAGCTCGGTAATTTTCTCGCCGACCGTCAGTACGACGATTTTGATGCCGATCGGCTTGGCTTTGGGCTTAAGCCCGCAACTCTTAGTCGGTATTTGGGCTTCCTGCTACGGTGACTTTGTTATCCCTGGCGGCGCACAAATCGGTTGTACAGCTTTTGACCGTACCGGTACTACGAAGTTAGGCAGTTTTGTGTTTAACCACAGCTACATGCGACCGGGTCTGGCCTTTGTTGTGGTCGGCACGGCTGCTGGTTGGTTCATCTCACAAATCATGCTCTAGCCTATACGGTTAAAACAGTTGCGTTAACGGAGGACTCTTGATGAGTCCTCCGTTTTTTCTACCCCTTAAGAATGACGCATAATTCCCTCAAAGATACAAATCGACACAAATCATTAACAAATTCGCCATTGATTGGATACAGCTCAATCTCTTTTTATTAGGGCAAGTTTGAATCGAATTAAGGAAAATTCCCTACCCATTTTGTAAAAATTTAAGGGTTAACCCTAAACACTTTTTAACATTTTTGTAAAGATAACAGAAAGATATATCCCTAGCTCAAAAACAAAACGCTCGAGACAAGAAAAAGTAGCGTTACATGTGTGAAAATTCGCAGTGCTTAGAAAGGTTACGGAAACGTAGCCTCTTCTATTGTTTAAAAGAGAAAATAAAGGAAACTTACCATGGTTGGTACTGACTTTTGGCTACAACTAATCTTAGTGTTGGCATGCTTGTTCTATGGTGCCCGCAAAGGTGGTATGGCCCTCGGCCTTTTGGGTGGCGTGGGCTTGATCGTTTTGGTTTTCGGCTTCGGCCTTAAACCGGGTACCGGGTAAACCGCCGGTCGACGTGATCCTCACGATTTTGGCCGTGGTTTGCGGTTCTGCTACTTTGCAAGCCGCTGGTGGTTTGGATTGCTTGCTCCAAATCGCTGAAAAGATTTTGCGTAGAAATCCCCGCTACGTCTGCTTCCTCGCTCCGTACATCTGCTGGTTCTTGACCATCTTGTGCGGTACGGGTCACGTCGTTTACACGATGTTGCCCATTATCTATGACGTGGCTATTAAGAATAACATCCGTCCGGAACGCCCGATGGCTGGTTCCACGATCGCCTCTCAAATGGGTGTGATCTGCTCGCCGGCTGCTGTGGCTGCTGTTTCCATGATCGCTTTGATGGAAGGTTACACGATCAATGGCCAACACTTCGGCTTCATTGACCTCTTCTCCATCACGATTCCTGGCGGCTTCTTCGGTGTGTTCGCTGTCTGCTGCTTCTCTTGGTTCCGTGGTAAGGACCTCGACAAGGATCCGGAATTCCAACAATTGATTTCCGATCCGGAAATGAAGAAGTATGTCTACGGTGATACGACGACCTTGATCGGTAAGAAGTTCACGGGCAAGCAATGGCTCTCTTTGGGCTTGTTCATCGGCGTGATCGTTATCGTGGCTATCCTCGGTATGTTCCCCGAATTGCGTCCGAAAGGCTGCTCGATGACCTTGGCTATTCAAATGTTCATGTTGGCTGCCGGTACGTTGATGGTTATCTTCTGCGATGTTAAGGCTTCTGACGTGGCTAAGAACAGCGTGTTCCGTGCTGGTACCGTCGCCATCGTGGCTGTGTACGGTGTGGCTTGGATGGCCGATACGATGTTTGCTGCTCACTTGAACGACTTGAAGGTCGGTTTGACCGAATACGTTAAGGTTTATCCGTGGGCCTACGCTATCGTGTTGCTCTTGGTTTCCAAGTTGGTGAACTCTCAAGCTGCTGCCGTTGCAACGATTGTTCCGGTTGCCTTGGCTGTTGGTACGCCTCCGGGAATCGTGGTCGCTTTCTCTGCCGCCTGCTACGGTTACTACATCCTTCCGACGTATCCGTCTGACTTGGCTGCTATTCAATTCGACCGCTCCGGCACGACCCATATCGGTAAGTTCGTGATCAACCACTCCTTCATCCTCCCGGGCTTGATCGGTGTGTTCACGGCCTCTATCGCCGGTTACATCTTCGCTGCGATGTATGGTTTCGTTTAATCGATAAACCTACCGCGAGTAAATAGCGAATGACGGACGGCAAGTAGTTGAACTCTTCAATTACTTGCCGTTTTTCTTTGACCGTATCATTATTAAAGAATGGCGCCGATTTAACGCTCCCCTTTGTTAAAGGCGTCGATATAACAACGTTAAGGAGATAACGAGAAATGGCTCAAGCTGTTGAATTTAAATACGCTCCGATGTTCCAACTCGGTAAAGACGACACGGAATATTACCTTCTCACCAAAGACTACGTGTCTGAAGGTGAATTCGAAGGTCATAAGATCCTCAAAGTTCAACCGGAAGCTTTGACCCTTTTGGTCAAACAAGCTTTCCACGACACGAACTTTATGCTCCGTCGCGCTCACAATGAACAAGTGGCCAAGATTTTGAAGGATCCGGAAGCCACGGATAACGACAAGTACGTCGCTCTTTCCTTCTTGCGCAACGCTGAAGTGGCCGCCAAGGGTGAATTGCCCTTCTGCCAAGATACCGGCACCGCCATTATTCACGGCGAAAAAGGCCAAGCCGTTTGGACTGGTTTCTGCGATGAAGAAGCTCTCTCCTTGGGCGTTTTCCAAACCTACACGACCGACAGCCTGCGTTACTCTCAAAACGCTCCGTTGTCGATGTACGAAGAAAAGAACACCAAGTGCAACCTTCCCGCTCAAATCGACATTGAAGCTGTTGAAGGCAACGAATACAACTTCTTGTGCGTAGTGAAGGGTGGCGGTTCTGCCAATAAGAGCTACCTCTACCAAGAAACCAAGGCCATTTTGAACCCGAAGACACTTGTTCCCTACCTCATTGAAAAGATGAAGAGCTTGGGTACGGCTGCCTGCCCCCCGTATCACATCGCCTTTGTGATCGGCGGAACGTCTGCTGAAAAGACAATGCTCACGGTGAAGTTGGCTTCTACGCACTTCTATGACAACCTGCCCACGACCGGTGACGAAACGGGCCGCGCTTTCCGCGACGTCGAACTTGAAAAGACGCTCTTGGAAGCTGCTCAAAATATCGGTTTGGGTGCTCAGTTCGGTGGAAAATACATGGCTCACGACGTGCGCGTCATTCGCTTGCCGCGCCACGGTGCCAGCTGCCCGGTCGGTATGGGCGTGAGCTGCTCGGCTGACCGCAACATCAAAGCTAAGATCAACAAGGATGGTGTCTGGATTGAAAAACTCGACTCCAACCCCGGTGAATTGATCCCTGAAGAATACCGCAAGGCCGGCGAAGGCGAAACGATTAAGATCGACCTGAACCAACCGATGTCGGAAGTTTGCAAGGAATTGAGCAAGTATCCGGTCTCTACCCGTGTGTCCTTAACCGGCACGATCATTGTGGCTCGTGACATCGCTCACGCCCGCATGAAGGAATTGCTCGACAGTGGCAAGGAATTGCCCCAATACATCAAGGATCACCCGGTTCTCTACGCAGGACCTGCCAAGACGCCTGCCGGTCATCCGTGCGGCTCTATGGGCCCGACAACGGCTAACCGTATGGACCCGTATGTTGACCTCTTCCAAAGCCATGGCGGCTCTATGGTGATGATCGCCAAGGGCAACCGTACGCAAGTCGTGACCGATGCTTGTAAGAAGCATGGCGGCTTCTACCTTGGCACGATCGGCGGTATCGCTGCGGTGCTTTCTGAAAGCTCCATCAAGAGCATCGAATGCATTGAATGGCCGGAACTCGGTATGGAAGCTGTCTACAAGATTGAAGTGCAAGACTTCCCTGCCTTCATTTTGGTGGACGACAAGGGCAATGATTTCTTCAAGCAAATCAAACCCCGTTGCACGATCAAGTGCGAAAAATAACCAGTAGACTGTCTCACTGAATAGGTGAGAATCTACTTTTGATCGCCGTTTCCGTTATGGAAGCGGCGATTTTTTATGCCAGGCGATAGAACAAATTTTTCGCTCCGATAGAAATTAACCTACTTTTACACAGTAACGTCTTTTTGGGATCATAAAGGCATTGACACTGCCGATTTTGGAAAGAATAATAAGGACGTAGACAATTTAAATATGTAGGCAGGCTCTTTTTTATAAATGAGCCAACGGGTTGTTGTGTGTCTCGATTATTTAAATACCCGTATTGCCGGAAACGATTACTTTTATTTTTGATAACTCGGAGCCCATTATGAAAACCGAATGGAGAGGCTTTAAAGGAACCCATTGGGTCGACGATGTCGATGTGCGTGACTTCGTTCAAAACAACTACACTCCCTATGACGGCGATGATTCGTTCTTAGAGCCGCCTACTGAAGCGACCTCTAAGCTTTGGGATCTTTTGCAAGGCTTACAGAAAGAAGAACGTGCTAAAGGCGGCGTGCTCGACATGGAAACGGAAATTGTCTCCGGCATTACCGCTTACAAAGCTGCCTACATGGGCGAAGGCACTAAGGATCTCGAAAAGGTTGTCGGTTTACAAACTGACAAGCCCTTAAAGCGTGCTTTTATGCCTTTTGGCGGCATCAAGATGGCCGAACAAGCTTGTGAAACCTACGGCTATAAGCCCAATCCTAAGTTCCACAAGATTTTCACGGAATACCATAAGACTCATAACCAGGGTGTGTACGATGCCTATACGCCTGAAATGCGTCTTGCCCGCAAAAACAAGATCATTACGGGTTTGCCTGACACCTATGGCCGTGGCCGTATTGTCGGTGACTACCGTCGTGTCGCCCTTTACGGTATCGACTTTTTGATTGCCAAAAAGAAAGAAGACATGGCCCATTGCGGATGCGGCATGATGACCGACGAAATCATTCGTCAGCGTGAAGAAATCACCGATCAAATTCGCGCCCTCATGCAGATGAAGGAAATGGCTGCCGACTACGGTTATGACATTTCTGTTCCGGCCAAGAACGCTCGCGAAGCTGTTCAATGGCTCTACTTTGGTTACTTAGCCGCTATTAAAACTCAAAATGGCGCTGCCATGTCTGTCGGCCGTATTTCCACGTTCTTGGATATCTACATTCAACGTGATTTGGCTGAAGGCACGCTCACGGAATCCGAAGCCCAGGAATTGATTGACCACTTGGTGCTCAAATTCCGTATGGTGAAATTTGCCCGTATTCCGTCCTATAACCAATTGTTCTCGGGCGACCCGGTGTGGGCTACTTTGGAAGTGGCGGGCCTTGGCATGGACGGCCGTTCCATGGTCACCAAGAATGACTTCCGCTTCTTGCATACCCTTGAAAATATGGGACCGTCGCCGGAACCGAATTTGACGATTCTGTACACGAAGCACTTGCCGAAAGCTTTCCGTGACTACGCCGCGAAGATTTCCATCAACACATCTTCTGTTCAATATGAAAACGATGATGTGATGCGCCCGATCTGGGGTGATGATTACTCCATCTGCTGCTGCGTATCTGCTACGGAAACTGGTAAGGAAATGCAGTTTTTCGGTGCTCGTGCCAATTTGGCAAAGTGCATGCTCTACGCTATTAATGGCGGCGTTGACGAACAAACACTCATGCAAGTGGGCCCCGAATTGCGCCCGATCACTTCCGAATACCTCGACTACGACGAAGTGATGGAACGCTTTGACAAGATGATGGATTGGTTGGCCGGTCTCTACGTGAACACCCTCAACCTGATCCACTACATGCACGACAAGTACTACTATGAAGCTGCAGAGTTGGCCTTGATTGATACGGACGTGCGTCGTACGTTTGCGACCGGTATCGCTGGTTTCTCGCATGTAGTCGACTCCCTTTGCGCCATTAAGTACGCTAAGGTCAAGACCGTGCGTAACGAGCAAGGTGTGGTCATTGGTTACGAAACCGAAGGCGACTTCCCGCGCTACGGCAACGATGATGATCGCGCGGACTCCATCGCCGTGTGGCTCTTGAAGACCTTCATGAAGAAGCTTCGCAAGTTCCACACGTACCGCAACTCCGAACCGACCACTTCGATTTTGACGATTACGTCCAACGTTGTGTACGGTAAGGCTACGGGCGATCTTCCGGATGGCCGCAAGTCCGGCGAGCCTCTCTCTCCGGGTGCTAACCCCAGCTACGGCGCGGAACAAAACGGTTTGCTTGCCTCGTTGAATTCTGTGGCTAAGCTTCCCTATGAATACGCTTTGGACGGCATCTCCAACACGCAAACCATTAGCCCCGACGCTCTCGGCCATTCGCTTGAAGAACGCGTCAACAATTTGGTGCGTGTGATGGACGGTTATTTCGAACGCGGTGCCCATCATCTCAATGTCAACATTTTCGGTACGGAAAAGTTGATCGATGCAATGGAACACCCGGAAAAACCTGAATATGCGAACTTCACGATTCGTGTGTCCGGCTACGCTGTCAAGTTCATTGACTTGACCCGCGAACAACAACTCGACGTGATTTCTCGTACCTGCCACAAAGCGATGTAATTTGACAAACCGCACGCCATCAGTCCGCACAACGCGGATTGAGCGGCGTGCATTTTTTTGTGATTGTCATGACCCTTGCACATGTTCACTCTTATGAAACGTTCGGCTCTGTAGACGGCCCCGGCGTGCGTTTTGTTCTCTTCTTACAAGGCTGCAAAATGCGTTGTCAGTACTGTCACAACCCTGACACGTGGAAAATGGGAATCGGCGAACAAAAAAGTGCTCGCGAGATCTTAGACTTTGCCTTGCGCTACAAGTCATATTGGGGAGAAGACGGCGGAATTACTGTCAGCGGCGGGGAGCCGTTGCTGCAAATTGATTTCCTTTTAGAATTTTTCAAAATGGCCAAGGCCGAAGGGATACATACCACCATTGATACAGCCGGCTGGCCTTTTACCCGAAAAGAGCCATTCTTTTCCAAATTTAAAGAGCTGATGCAATTGACCGATTTGGTTATGCTCGACATTAAGCATATTGACGATGTCAAACATCGGGAATTGACCAAACAGTCCAATGCAACCATTTTGGATTGTGCTCATTACTTAGACGAGATCCATAAAGATGTTTGGATTCGCCATGTGTTGGTTCCTGGACGCACCGACGAAGATGAAGCACTCCAAAAGCTCTCTGATTTTATTTCCACTCTCCACAATGTTAGAAAAGTGGAAGTATTGCCCTACCATTCTTTCGGGATGTACAAATGGGAAGAGTTGGGGTTGAAGTATGAACTCAAGGATACACCGGCTCCGTCTGCAGAACGGGTGATTAACGCTGAAAAAATCCTGAAAACATCTTCTTATCACTAAGCTCGAAAGCCCGCGCAGCCGGGCTTTCTTTTTAAATCAGGCTGTCTTCCTCTTCATCTCGCAAATCACGCAGAATATAGCCGACACCTGAATAGGCAGAAATTACACTGCCGTCAAAGCCGATGTCTTCAAATTTCTTCCGAATCCGGGCAAAACAGACCCGAAGATATTGAACTTCTGTACTGAATTCAACACCCCATACCGCTGTTAATAATTTTTCATGCGGAATGACCGCCCCGGGGTCCTTCATCAAAATTTCTAGCAGTCGCCACTCTTTGTCATTGAGCCTGACTTCTTGATCACGGATAAAACACTTTCTGGATGACTTAATCAAACGAATCGGTCCGTTTTTAATTTCTGTTTGAGCGCAGCTGGTTTCCTCAACTTTGTGGCTGCGTCTCAAGATGGCCTTAATTCGCATGATTAACTCATCGATGGAGAAAGGCTTCACGATGTAGTCATCCGTTCCTAGTCGAAATCCTTCAATTTTGGTACGAACATCGTTACGTGCACTGACGATAATCACGGGAATGGGAGAATGCGAGCGAATAATTTTCAAAACTTCCAACCCATCCAACCCCGGCATCATCACATCGAGCACAATCAAGTCAGGTTTAACATCGGTATGCTGTAAAACTTCCAAGGCACGCTTGCCGTCATCGGCGGTCATCACATCAAAGCCACTGCTTTCCAAATTAACGGCCACCAAACGACGGATTTTAGATTCATCATCAACAATAAAAATTAAAGGTCTATCCATTCACATCTTCCTTTAGTACGGCAAACGCACAATAAACTCAGTCCATTCTCCCGGTACACTTTCGGCTCGGATGCTGCCGCCATGAGCTTCACAAATAGCTCGACAAATAGCAAGCCCTAAACCGGTTCCACCGATGCGCCGCCTTGAAGTCATATCAATTTGATAGAAACGATCGAAGATTTTTTCCAATTGATCGGATTCAATTCCTACGCCATAATCCTTGACCACAATTTCTACCATCTGCTCAACTCTTCGAACAAAAACCTCACAACGCGCCTGACTCCCCTCTTTCTTATAACGCCCTGCATTCACAAAAAGATTAATCAATACTTGAGTAATTCGATCAGGATCGACACGCATACACTCTGCCTCTGCATCAATGTGCTTGGCAAATTGCACATCGTAGCGCTGCTTGGTTAACTTAATGGCTTTGTCAATCAAAGCTGCAACCTGAACGACTCTAAGTTGAAGATCAAAACGTCCTTCTTGTAAGCGTGAAATATCTAACCAATCGTCAATTAAACTGCTTAAACGCTTGCTCTCATCGACCATATCTGCCAGTATTTCACGTTTTTCTACATCATCGAGTACAACAGAACCGCGAGTGAGTGTTTCGGCCTGAAGACGCATGGTGGCAATCGGCGTTTTCAGTTCATGAGCAACAATCCCAATCAAAGAATCCTTAAGTTTGGAAATCTGTGCACTTTGAGAAACGTCTCGGAACAACAAACCAATGCGATCAGAGCGCCCTGGCAAATTGTGAACGAAGAACGTGACAACATCGAGAACTTTTTCCGAGTCATGGATGTTAACCATACGCACAATGCTCGGATTTTTCATAAATAGCTCAGGATCGTCTCGATCAGTGAGCGGCTTGTAGTGCTCAAAAATCAATTCGCGGGCGGGTTTGCCTACCAAACTTTCATCGTTATACAAAAAGGTTTGTGCTTTTTGATTGGCGTAGTTGATCAACCCGGATTGACCGACAAGAACCACCCCCTCAGTAAGGGATTCAAATACAGCCACTAACGTCTGGTGTTCCAAATCCAATTCTGAAAATAACTTACTCAGCGATTCGGTTCGCTTATTAATCTCTGACTCCAAATACGCATTTAAGTGCTCTAAGCGTTTTTGGGTTTGACTGACGGTTACGGCCATATTATGGAAGCTTTTTTGAAGTTCCAAAATTTCGCTCGGTCCACTATCTTGCTCTCCATTTTCCACGGGCGGCGGAATGGTCCGATTCTTGGCAAAATTTTCTACCTGATCGACAAGTTGCTCTACTTTCCGCTTCATCGGACGCGAAACAAAATACCCGATCAAAAGCGTCATGGCGATAGCCACGATGAAGAGAAAACCGGATGTTTCCAAAGACTGTAGAAGTTGTCTGTCACGATCAGTGAGTGATTGAGCCGCCAGCACCGTCCAGCCTGTACTTTTGATCGGAACAACCGCGCGGATAACCGCTGTATTGCGAGTTCCATCGGTCCGCCAGAGGGTTCCCTGCTCAGAAGTGGCTAAGCGCTCCTTATCATCCTGTAGCAAAAATAATTGCGAAGGCTCCAGTAAGTTCTCGTTTTGGCCATATACCCGTTGGTTCTGATCGGTAAGAATACGGATAGCAAAGGGAGAACTCTGAGCCAAGATTTCACTTTGTTTCAGCAAATTCGAGGCGTTGACTGTTGCCAACAGTGCTCCTTCTGAAACTTTGGATCGGACTTCTAATCGTAGCAACCATTTGTCTGAAGCCACTGGGTTGATATCCTTAACAACCGCCTGCATCACCTCATTTTCAAAGACTGGCTTTGCAGTCGGCTCATTAACATCTGCTTGCCTCAGGCGTTTGATATCGCTAATTTCGGGAGCCAAACTCAATAGATGCGCCCGAGCTTCTTTTTCTTCATCCGATTGTGTGTCAATGGCCATCAAATCAGAGTATGAAAGAATAAGAAGACGACTGATTTGCTCAATCTTGGAATCGAACCCCTCGGCAATCATTTGTGCCGTCAACAACTGCTGGTGATTGGTGACGTCTACCATTCGTTGCAATTGTTGGGATTGCAATAGCGCCAACATGAATAACGGCACAAAAGCCGTCCACCCCAACGCTCGCGTCAAAACGCTTCTGAAGGACTTAGGCTCTACCGGCTCCTCCGAAATGAGTGGATAGTCTATGGAGGAGAATTCCTGTTTGTATTCTTGAGAGGATTTTTCATCTGCCATGACTACGCAGTTTACCGTGAAAGTCTCTTTCTTAAATAGCAAAAATAGATAATTTCACCCACTTTTATTAGAAGTTTCCCGAGGTTGCAATCTTTTTGCAATAAATGATTTTCAGCTTTTATTTTTGGGCAATTTTTCGCTGATAAATTCATGGAGATACCGCAAGTTGCACAACTTTTTTAACAACTTCAAAAAAGATAACCGCGGTAGTCGCTCTGAAGGCTTTGTCATTCAGGGTTGGTTGTTCTAAATGGAGATTTTTATGACAGCATCCACCATTGCCCAATGCTGTATGGTCGCCACTCTCTTGCTCATGATTACCGGGAAGACCCCGATTTACATGACCGCAATTATCGGTGCCACCATTTCAGCTATTGTCGCCGGTATTCCTTTTGTCGGACAGGGCACAACAATTGCTTCCTTGATTAATTCCGGTCTGAACCCGGTGATTGCCGATATGACCGGTGTTTTGATCTTCATCGGCATCATGCAGTCCACGGGCTTTTTTGATGTCATCATCCGAGACGTGATTCGCGTTGGTAATAAGCTCGGCGGTGGCGTGGGCGTTTGCTCCGCAGGCGGTATCGCTTGCGGCGTGATCGGCGCCCTGACCGGTTTCACACAACCTGTGATTACCGCGATGATCACGGGTCCGGCTGCCGTCCGTTTGGGCGTTGATCCGAATAAGGTCGCTGGTATTCAAGCTCACGCCGGCCACATTGGTAACTTGGCCGGTTTCACTCACCCGACTCAGGTCGCCATTTTGGCCACGGCTGGTGTCGGTTTCGGTCTCTTCAACGTCTTGGGCTTCATTGCCGCCGGTTCCATTTTCGCCATGAGCGCTTTCCGCGCCATCCGCGATATGAAAAAACGTGGTGTGAACATCTCCGCTGAAGAACGTGAACGCGTCATGCAAGAGATCCTTTCTCGTGAATACGCCACGACTTCCGGTAAAGCCTTCGCCCCGTTTATTGTGTTGTTGGTCGGTTTCTGCGCCGGCTTGCCCGTGTTCTTAGTTGGCTTGGTTGCCGCTTTGCTCACGATGGTTTTAGCTCACCGCAATGCCAAACAATCTGAAGCTGACATGCTCAAGGGTGTTGGTTTAATCGCTACCCCGTTGGTTGCCACGATCGGCTTCTTGTTCATGAGCGCTGTCATTCGTGCAATCGGTTTGGTCGACACGATGAGTGACGCCGTTGGCCCGATCCTCTCGGTCTCTCCGGTCCTCATCCTCTTCGGCGTGGCCTTCTTGACCGCCTTCATGACGCAATCCTACGCATCCAGCGTTTCTGTTTTGGTTCCGTTCCTCCAAGTTGTGTTGGATACAGGTGCTGATCCGTTTGCCGCTGCTTTCGCAGCCGCTTCCGGCGCCGCTTTGATCCAATACTTCTTGACCGGTGGTCCGGTTGCCGCTTTGGCTACGGTTATCCCGGTTATTGAAGGTAGTGACCTTAAGTCGGCTAACGCTTTCCAACGTCCGTCTATCTTCTTCGGTAGCTGCGTGGCGTTTGTGATTACGTGCATCCTGACGATTGTTTAATCGCCTACTAATCCGTGTGATAGGTTTAATCAAACCTATCACACCTTTTCAAGCTCAACTGATTCAAACAGTTAAGCTTGAAAAGGGAGAAAAACAATGGCTTCTCATAAAGTTGCATTAAGCTCTAAAAAGCAAGGAATCCTCGGCATTGTCGGCCATGCAGGATGCGGTCACTGTAACAGCCACTTGGGCTTCATTCAGGATGATTCGGGCGGCCTAACGGCTGTGATGGCTTTGCTGACTGAAGCAACCGGTTTATCACTTGAAATCGAAAGCGTAAAGACCGTTACCGGCATGGACGGATTTTTTGAAGTCAAAACAAAGGCTGGCGGCGTCGGTCGCGCCCATCCCCGCCGTGGGATTACGGCAGCCGAAGCTCGCTTAGCTCAATGGGCCGTTGGACAAGACGCCACTTGCTCGCAAACGGTAGCCATGAATACTTTCGGTCGTATCTTGGGACAAGGCGCAATGGAAGTTCCCGTGGCGTTTCAAACCGCAGTAGCAAACGCCGCTTTGGATAGTTTCGCAAGAAACTTCCCCGGGCAATTTCTGCTTTCCGACGAAAAAATCCCCGGTAATATCGGCAAAATTTTAGGCACCGTCATTGAAGTCGATGGTGTACCGGTTTCCATCATGGGACTGAGCAATGCAACCGATGGTGGCATTGGCCCCAATGAAGACATTGAGGGCAATGTTTGTCTTTTCGGTAAAGAAGAAGTCATGAAACCGTTGGGATTGGATCACCTTCCCACCTTCCTGCTAGAAGGCAAAGTTTGCGCTTCTCCGGTTTCTGATGAAATCCACGAAAATACATTCCTGATTCGCGCCCATACTGATGCCGATAACCCGGTTGTCGCGGAATGCTACATCGAAGCCGCTAAACGCTTAGGTTACCCGGCCACTTATCGCCCCGAAATGCTAGCTCGCAGTGAAAACGCCATGAGAAGCTTAACCGAAGAAATGGGTAAACGCATCCAAGAATTCGGCAAAGAGTTAGCTCAAGCAACAACAGCTATTGAAAAGTGCCGAATTTCTGCAGCCATTAATGAATTTGCCAGCCAAGAGTTGGGCGGCATTACCTTTATGGGTGATGATATTCACAAAATTATGGGGGGCGTCGGACAAATTCCGGGACTTACAGCTTGCATGAGTCTTTTTGTTCCGCGCTCCAGTATCCAACGCGATGTTTTGCCTTCGCTGTCAATGGAAGACGCGCATCGCTACGCTGAAATTTTGAAAGAAGGTGCACTGATCCTCGCCGATCGGTTACCTGAAGCTCAAGCTATTGTTAACAAACACGCATCAGTCTGAAAGGAGTTTCAAATGACTTGTTGTTCTAAGAAAAAGGTAATGGTTCTGGCCACCGGCGGCACCATTGCCATGAAAATGGATGAAAAAATCGGTGCTTTGGTACCGGCCTGTACGGGTGAGGACTTGGTGGCCGCAGTTCCCGGCTTAAACAAAGTGGCTCATGTTGAAGTTGAACAAATCTGCAACGTCGCCTCTCCCAACATGACGCCTGAAATTATGTTCAAGCTCCATCAACGTGCTGAAGAACTCCTCGCTCAGGACGATGTTGCCGGTGTTGTCATCACACACGGAACAGATACGCTTGAAGAAACATCCTATTTCCTCGACATTACCCACCAATCGGATAAGCCGATTGTGTTGACAGCCGCTATGCGTGGTGCCGGCGATGTCAGCCCTGACGGTCCCGCTAACATTTACTGTGCCGTTCAAGCCGCTGCGGATTGCTCCTCGCGTGGCAAGGGCGTGATGGTTTGCCTCAATAACCTTTTGCATGCCGCCGGCGAAGTCATGAAGACACACTCGGCCAATTGCGCAACTTTCGCCTCTCCTTGGTGGGGTCCCATCGGTTACGTTGAGGCCGATCGCATCGTTTATCGCCGCGTTCCTGTGGCTCATCGGATTTTCAATCCTAAGGCTTTGACCGCTCGCGTTGATCTGATTAAGGCTGTTACCGGTTCTGATCGTACCTATATTGACTTTGCTGTCGCTCAAGGTTGCAAGGGCATCATCGTCGAAGGTTTTGGCCGCGGCAATATCCCCCCGATGATGGAAGACGGCATCAGTGATGCTTGCGCAAAAGGCGTGGTCGTCATTATTTCAACCCGCACACCGGGCGGACGCGTTTTGGATGTGTATGGCTACCCGGGATCCGTTACGGATAGCTGCAAGCGCGGAGCCATCATGGGCGGTGAAATCTCCGCAGCCAAGGCTCGTCTGAAATTGATTCTTGCGTTAAGCGAAAATCCCGAATTAGCAGGCGATCGTAAGACGCTTCAGGAAATTTTTGACGAATAGTCAGTTTCCTCCCCAAAACCAACCATTCTTCCTTTACCTGTTTAAGGTAGCCTCCCGAGCGAACTCGGGGGGCTCTTTTTTTGAATAAATTAAATGGAATAGCCGGCTTTACGAGCAAAACGAACCGTCGCATCCAAGAAACCTTGCTTGGATCCGCAGTCATAGCGAATGCCGTCAAAGCGGTGAGAGTACGTTGTATTCAGATTCAACTGACCGGCGATAGCATCCGTTAATTGGATTTCTCCGCCAACGCCCTTTTGAACTTTCTTTAAGCGTTCAAAAATTTCCGGCTCCAACACATAACGGCCGATCACAGCAAGGGTTGAAGGCGCATGGTCAGGATCGGGTTTTTCAACCATTTCGTGTACCAAGCTCGTAGTCGCAAGGCCATCTTCGACTCCAACAATACCGTACTTTTTCGTATCAGCCTTCGGCACATCCTGAACCGCCAAAATATTTCCACCGCCCAATTGCTTGCGAGCTTCAATTAACTGACCGATAGCAGACTGTTGAGCATCAATTAAGTCATCGGCCAACATTACGGCAAAAGGTTCATCTCCAACCACGGGTTGAGCGCAAAGAACCGCATGACCCAGTCCCAACGGTTCTGGCTGACGAATATAGATGAAAGTCACGCCCATCGGCGCAATAGAGCGAACCGTTTGAAGTAATTCTGTCTTACCCTTTTCAATTAATTCTTTTTCCAGCATCGGAGCCTTATCGAAATGATCCTCAATGGCTCGCTTATAGCGGCCTGTAATGAAGATCATTTCCGTAATACCGGCTGCGTAGGCTTCTTCTACCGCATATTGGATTAAAGGTTTATCCACGACCGGCAACATTTCCTTAGGCATTGCTTTTGTCGCCGGTAAAAAACGAGTTCCGAGACCTGCGACTGGGAATACAACTTTGCGAACGTCTTTCATCTTTTATGACTCAAAGAATTAAAATACACTGCCGTTAAGTATATCGAATCCTCTTTCAACTAAGCCTAAAGACCCAGGATTAATACCCATGCAAAGCGAACAAAATGTAACCGTCATCGGAGACGTTCACGGTTGCTTACCAAGCTTATCCCAACTCTTAGAAAAAATTCCGGAAGACTCTCCGCTAATTTTTATCGGGGACCTCATTAATCGGGGCCCGGCATCGTTGGAAACGTTGCGACTTGTGCACTCCATGGGAAAAAGAGCGACATTAATTTTAGGCAATCATGAAATGCATCTGCTCGCGACAGCTGCCGGCGCCGGCAAGCCTAACCGCAGAGACACCATTGGTGAAATTTTGGCAGCGCCTGACGCTGAAGAATTGATTGATTGGATTCGTCACCAATATTTACTTTATGACTGGAAAGATTACACCTTCGTTCATGCGGCAATTGACCCGGCCTGGTCGTTAAAGAAAGCGCGCGCTCTGGCTTGTGAGGTTCACGAACATTTACGAAGTGATCATTGGAAAGAGTATTTACAGGAAATGTACGGCAAGGATCTCTGGGATAACGATTTGACCGGTCCTGCGCGTATGCGGGCTATTTTGAATGGTTTTACTCGAATCCGCTTTGTGGACAAAAAAGGCATCCCAGACTATAAGGCCAAGGATTCTCCCGGCAATACTCCTAAACATCTAATGCCCTGGTTTGAGTACTCTCACAGAAAAACAAAAGACGACAATATTGTGTTTGGCCATTGGTCAACACTGGGACTTGTTATTCAAGAGCACATCATTGCACTGGATACGGGATGCGTGTGGGGAGGAGCACTGACTGCCGTCATGGTGCCTCAAAGACAAGTCATTCAAGTCAAAGCGCCCCAATATTGCGATCCTTTCGCTTAAATTACGCTTTCTCGTGAGTTCCGATAGCATCACAGTGGTGATGCACATTGTCAGGGTAATCCTTCATCGGGTCGGCCACTCCCATGGCCGCGCTCATTAGCGCCGAAGCCTCGCAAGCGACCTCGTGGCGAGTTTTACCCTCAACGTTAATCGTAGGCAGCACCTTTAGAGTCACCGCCAGTCCCGGCGTGCTGCATATCGTCCAAAGGCACTTGAAAATGGAAATGTTGGCGTAGGATGCCTTGGTGGTTTTCTCCCCATTTTCCGTATAGCAAATGGCAACCGGCAACACCGGAGTACCCGACAATATGGCCGGTTCAATCAAGTTCGGTTTAAGAGGCAAAAGAGAGACGCCTTCGCTTGTCTTCCCCTCGGGGAAAAGCATAATGGTTTGATGTTGCATCAGGGCGGCACTAATTTGTTCATTCACGGAAATGATTGAACGGCGATTCTTTCTCTGGATAAAAAGCGTATCCACTCCCTTAGCGATACGACCGAATACAGGCCAACCGGCGATCTCGCTTTTGGCGATAAAGCGACCGGGTTTCATGGCATTGAGCGCAAAAATATCCACAAAAGAAATATGATTGGCAACAATCAGGCAATGGCTTTTGTAAACATCTCCTTCAACAGAAAAGCGCATCCCGATCATGTTAATAAAGCTTCGGGCCCATGTTCTGATAATTTTTCGTTTGGCTTCAGGCTTTATCCATTGAAGGTAAAACAACACCAATAAAATACAGGCTAAGGCAAATAAAAGCGCCAAGACAAATCGGAAAGAACCAACGATCTTATTCATACGTCAAGAGAAACGGATTCGTTAAAAAACTGCTGCAAGATGATACACGCAGCCTCATCGTCTATAAAGTCTGCATCACTGTCAACAACAGCCGACGAATAACGTTCATCAATTCGGTTAACCGGCAAGTGAAACCGCCCCTCAAGCTGTCTGGCAAAACGCTCACAGCGATTGGTCATTTCGTGAGGTTGACCGTCAGGATGCCTGGGGATTCCCACAACAAAAGCCACCGGCGACCATTCTTTCACCAACGCGTTTATCCCATCCCAACGAGATTGAACCGTTCGGGAATCGATAATCCGATGAGGACTTGCTTGCCGTGTCAAGGTATTTCCAAGCGCAACACCGATTCTTTTCTCACCAAAATCAAAACCAATAATTACTCCGTCGCTCATGCGTGTCCTACCTCTTCTCCCCACGCTTCCAGTGTGGCTAAATCAATGCCTAAAAGTTTCAGCGCTTTCTCGTAACGCTCTTCAATCGGTGTGTCGAAAATAATTTTGTCATCCGCTGGCGCAATCAGCCAACCGCTCACGGACAATTCGGCTTCCAACTGTCCCTCGCTCCATCCCGAATAACCAAGCGAGAGCAAAAATTTTTCCGGAGCACCTTCACAAGCTCCGATTGCTTCCAAAACATCACGGGACGTCGACAAATATATTTGATCCGTCACCTGCATGGTCGAGTGATACTTCTTGTTGGCACTGTGCAACACAAAGCCTCTTTCTATCTGAACGGGACCGCCATCGTAAAGAAAAACGTCTTTTAGTGCCGGATTCTTATTTTCAATCCCGATTCTTTGCAAAAGCGATTCCACACTGAGACGAATGGAACGGTTAATGACAATCCCCATCGCCCCGCTTTTTGTATGCTCGCAAAGGTAAACAACCGTCCCGGCAAATGTCGGGTCCTTCATATTGGGTGCTGCAATCAAAAAATGATCTTTATAGGAAACAAATTCTGCCATTCTGACTTTCCCTATCATCCTAACAAAAGAGTATTTTCACACATCTGTCACGCCTGCGCTATGATGGAAGGATTCTGTTACTTTGAGATGCATCATGGTTGAAAACGTCCTCGAACAATTAATCGATCTTTTCAAAACAGGTCAGGCTCAATTCCGGGTTCTGGAGCATGCCGCAGGCGGAAAATCCAGCCAATCTGTTGCTGAAATTCGCGGCACAGAATTAGGCCAAGGTGCTAAGGCCTTGGTATGTCACGTTAAAGGAAACGGGGTAAAGCTTTATGTTTTAGCTGTTTTGCCGGCCGATAAGCAGGCTGATTTGGCAAAGCTCGCTCAGGCTCTTGGCGGACGCAGGGCCTCTCTGGCTAGCCCCGATGAGGTTAAAGAATTAACCGGCTGTGTCTTCGGTGCGGTTCCTCCCGTTAGCCTTCACCCAGACTTAAAACTTGTTGCCGATCCGAGCCTTTATGAGCGCTACGATGAATTGGCATTTAACGCGGGCCTGTTGGATCACTCCATCATTATTAAAACGGAAGATTACAAGAGAGTTGTTCACCCTGAACTGATTGACTTCCTGAAAGACAACCCTCCGTCTTAACCATTTGACACCATTATGATTTTTGGTGTTAATACTCCTTTTCAAGTCAGCTAAAAAGGTCTATCATTGGCGACTTTCTTTTTTAGCTGACTTTTTTATTGCCATGATTGATTACGGCACAGTTCTTCAAGCTGCCCTCACGCCGATTACCCTGATTTCCGGCGTTGGTTTGCTCTTAGTGTCGATGACTAATCGCTACAACCACTCCACTGACCGTTTGCGCCAGCTGTTGCGCGAAAGCGATGCCATCAAACCCCGAAAAGACGATGATCTTGATCACGCCATTGAATTGATTTTTCTGCGTGTGCGACTTTTGCGCAAAGCGATCCTGCTCATTGTTCTTTCTGGTATGTTCAGCGCCCTTTTGGTGTTAATGAGTATTTTTGAAATCGCCCTTGGAGATGATTTCATGGTACTCAAATCCATCTTGCTTTTGATTGCAATCGTGATGGTTGTGGTATCCACACTTATTTTTGCCAAAGAAGTCGGCACTTCCATGAAGGCGCTGGGCTTGAGCGTTCACCACTAAAGGAGCAGAAACATGGTTGAATATCATCAGATGCTTACCACGTCACTGCCCCCGGTGACATTGATCTCTGGTGTCGGTCTTTTGCTTTTGGCAATGACCGCCCGTTATAACCACTCGACAAACCGTGTACGCCAGCTGCTGCGCGAGCGCAATTCGATTGCTCCGAGAGAAAACCAAGATCTCAATCATGAAATCGATTTGATCTTCGAGAGAGCGTCTCTGTTGAGAATGTCTATTCTCACTGTTGTTCTTTCCGCAACATTCAGTGGTTTGCAAGTGTTGGCGGGCATTCTTGAGTGCCTTTTCATGTTGGACTTGGATGTTTTAAAACTCGGGGCACTTATTTTGTCTATCGGTTGCCTACTTGTTTCAACCATTTATTTCGTCAAAGAAGTTTCACTTTCAACCAAAGCTATTGGGCTTAGCGTTGAACACCGCTAAGTGATAAATACCGCCGATTGATCTTTTCTGATTTCAATCGGCGGCATCAAACTATTGAAGCGGACGCCCCCAGAAAAAGTATACGGCCGAATCATTATCACTGGTCTGTCCAAAGGCTAAATACAAGGGACCAAAAATCGAATCGGCTGCCACGTAAGCGCTGACTGCTTTTTTCCACACACCCAGGTCTTTATCACTTAGGTAGGTAGGCAGCACATCTTCCTGAACCCGCCCCATTTCAAATCCGGCTCCGACGTAAATGGGAAAACCAAAGACATCAGTATGTTGCAGACGCTTTGATAATTGCAGACGGCCCAAGACCATATCAGATCCACTGTATCGCCCGTAGTAGGCACCAGACATATTGAAAAGTCCTCCCAGAGGATAGCGCCCCGGGATTGTTGAAGAACCGGCCTTGCCGGACAACACACTCACCCAACCATCACCCCAATCCCACGGGAAAATAGTTTCCACATAATAGTCGGAGACTTCGGGATCAGCAGAATTTTCCATCTGGTCATAGCGCCTGGCGCGCGCATCCAAATAAAAACCTTTCGTCGGGAAATTAACATTATCCAGCGTATCGTATTGCCAACTGATTTCGACAAAAGATGCTTCATCATCCATGGAGTTATAGCCTGGAATTTCTCCAACTGAAACTTTACTTTGAGCCGAAACATAACCAACTCCGGCTTTTAAAACAGAAGCTTTTCCAAGTTCTAAACCTAAAGACAGAGAGCCTTCCAGTGTCTTATTTTTTAGTGTCGCCAGTGCGTGACTGGAGCCGTTGTACCAGTCATATCGCTGACTTTCATAACGAATTTCAGGCATGAAAAAAAGCGGACTGGCAGCGCCCAGCGGCTGATAAAAACTGGTGGAAAAATAGCTATCCTTCCCAATTTGCGCTTCGTTACGCCACTCTCCTCCCCAGGAATTTAACCACCCCATGGTATGAGCCACTAGGAAATCGAATGTATGCTCCTGATTGAAGTCCGTAGAAATCTTTCCCCCAACCCGAATAGTGTTGTAACCCCAAGGTTTTTCCTGCGGCCTCCAGACTAAAGTTTGAGTACCATTGGGTCCCGGTTCAAATGTGTACGGAACCAATGTGAAATCATCCGTTGCCCAAATTTTCGCACTCGCTTGAGCGATCTGATCCTCCGTAATGGGTTTTGTCAAATCCAAATCAGCGCTTTTTATAACGCTTTTCGGATTGACCACCTCTAACCCCTGAACTTGTACTGAGTCAACTTGTCTGGCTTGAGGCGGCTGAACCGCTGACTGCCGGGCCAAGTTCCACTGTTCAAACGCTTTTTGTGAAACCGCCAACCGTTTTAACTGAGGTTCATATTTTTGGGCACTTTTCTCGCCGGCTTCAATAATAGCCTCGGCTTTCTGGAAATCCCCTGCATTGAAACCGGTTAAATCCGTTGTGATCAAAATGTCTTTTTCAGTCAAAAGGGATTTGGAGTGATCCACATTTCTTTCAGTCAAAATGCCAATCATTTGTCCCATCACGCCCGCCACAGAGTGAATGTCTTTGGATTTTCCTAAAGGCGTGCCGGCGTTAACCGCAATGATGATGTCCGCACCCATAGCCTTGGCCTGTTCAATGGGAAGGTTCTGCGCTAATCCACCGTCGACCAGCACATGGTTTTTATAGGGAAACGGAGAAAATGCTCCCGGCACCGACATTGAAGATCGCATGGCATCGGCCAATGTAACGTCCTTTTGCATCACAACAGCCTCTCCGGTATCCAAGTCTGTTGCAATCGCCGCAAAGGGGATAGAAAGTTTTGACAGGTCTGTCACTGAACTGACGTGCCGCGTTATGGATCGTAAAAAGATTTCCAAGTGTTGAGCCGGAACAACAGAGTCCGGGAAAAGTACTCCTTTTTTGGATAACCCTATTTCTTGTGTGCCCAATCCTTTGAAGTCGTCTTGCCTGCGACGCCAGTTAATCTCATCACGATCCGGGCGCAGGGCAAACATTTCTTTCCAATCCACTCCCAAAATAATGTCTTGCATTTGCTCCACGGAATAGCCCGAGGCATAACCGCCGCCCACCATGGCCCCCATGCTTGTACCGGCCACAATATCAATTTTTACACCAAGTCGTTCTAATTCACGGATAACCCCAACGTGTGAAAAGCCCCGCGCGCCGCCCCCTGAAAGAACCAGTGCGACTTTGGGCCTGGTAAGCATTGAAGAGTCTGCTTGTACGGTTTCGGCTGAGACGACCGAGCAAAGCACAAGGCTTAACGCAAGCAGTAAGGACTGAAAAACTCGACAAAACATGAACAGATTCCTTTTTAGTCCATCTTAATGTTAATTCGGCACTATTGCAGTATCATTTTCGGTATTTCGACGACTGTAGGAATTTTAAAAATGCGTATTTTGCTCACGGGCGGAGCCGGATTTATCGGTTCACACACGGCAGTAGAAATGACCAAAAGCGGCCATGAGGTGGTCATTTATGACAATTTCTGCAATAGCGACGCCTCCGTCTTAGAGCGGCTTGAAGAAATACTGGGTAAGCCTGTTACCTTTGAGGAAGGTGACATCCGTGACTACAGCCGTATGCATGAAGTGCTCAAAAAACACCAAATTGAAGCGGTTGTGCACTTTGCCGGTCTGAAAGCGGTCGGAGAGTCCGTGGAAAAACCGTTAGAGTACTACGACAACAATATCACCGGAACAATTACGCTTTTGCGTGCCATGAAAGATCTCGGCATCAAACGCATTATTTTCTCATCAAGTGCCACAGTTTATGGTACGCCCCAATATTTGCCGCTTGACGAAAATCATCCGTTATCGGTCACCAATCCGTACGGACGCACGAAACTTCAGGTCGAAGAAATTCTGTCAGATCTCTGTGTGAGCGCCCCTGAATGGTCCGCCGTTTGCTTAAGATACTTCAACCCGATCGGTGCGCATGAAAGCGGTTTAATCGGCGAAAATCCAAGAGGCATTCCTAACAATCTCTTACCTTATGTTGCCCGCGTAGCCGCCGGTCAACTGGAAGCGGTCCGCGTTTTTGGCAATGATTACGATACGCCGGACGGCACGGGCGTACGCGATTACATCCATGTTGTGGACTTGGCCAAGGGACATGTAAACGCCGCGCAATACAGCATGACTCACAAAGGATGGATCGCCATTAATTTAGGAACAGGTGTCGGCTACTCTGTTCTCGATATCATTCATGCCTACGAAAAAGCCTGTGGCAAACCCATTCCCTATAAGATCGTTGAGCGTCGCGCAGGCGATGTCGGCAGCAATTGGGCCAACCCTAAACGTGCATTGGAATTACTGGGTTGGAAAGCACAATATGGGCTCGATGAGATGTGCCGTGACTCTTGGGCTTTCCAGAAAAATTGTCACTAAATTTCTTGGCAATAATGTTTTAATGTCGCACCTAACGCCTCCTGCCAGGGGCGAGGTGCTATTGACAGCTGCGAGCAAAGTTTTTGCGTATCAAGTCGGCAATTAAGAGGTCTCGGTTCCGACGACAAATAATCAGCGGTTTTTGCGCGAACAATATTTTTATTCGAAGCCCAACTTATGCCAGCTTCCTTGAGAACACGAAGAATGTATTGTGCGCACTCATAACGGGAACAAAAACCTTGATTGGCGAAATGATAAATGCCGTGAAGAGGTGTGCCGTTTTTGTCCTTACTCAGTAAAAGGTTAATGACTTCTGCCACATCTCTTGCGCTAGTGGGCGATCCCCATTGATCCGTCACGACAGAAACTTCCGATTGTTCCTGCAACCTTTTACAAAAACTCGAAACAAAATTGAGGTGACCAGGAGCGTGAAGCCAGGAAAGTCTGAGAATTAACGCTTGGGAATCGTGTTTTAAAACCAGATCCTCTCCTTTGGCCTTTGTTTTCCCATACGCGTTAACCGGATTCTTCTGATCGGATTCTTTCCAGGCTTTTTCTCCGTTTCCGTTAAAGACATAATCCGTACTTAAATGCACAAAATACGCGCCCAACTCCGAAGCGGCTTGAGCCATCAATGCCGGCGCTTCAGCGTTGACGGTCTGAGCCTCACAAAGATAGCGAGGAGCCTTATCAACGGCCGTAAAAGCCGCTGCATTGACAATAGCCTCGGGTTGCTCACACAAGAGATATCGATAAACTGCCTCGGGATAAAGCAAATCACCACCGAATTGTTGTTTCTGCGGACACACCCAGTCGAAGTCATCTCTAAAAAGTTCTAGAAGAGAACTTCCCACTTGTCCGCCTGCGCCAAACAAAACGACCTTCAATTTTTCTTTCCCTTAATCGCGTCCAGATGCTTTTTCAGATAAATCCCCGTAACACTCTTTTTATTTTTCATAATTTGTGCGGGCGTTCCGCAGGCCACGATTTCACCCCCATCTTGTCCTCCGTCAGGCCCCATATCCACAACCCAATCGGCCGAGGCAATGACATCCAAATTATGCTCAATGATTACAACGGTGTTGCCGGCATCACGCAGTTTTTTCACAACCTCAACCAGCATTTTGACATCCTCAAAATGAAGGCCTGTTGTAGGTTCATCCAAAATGTAAAGCGTTTGGGAAGTGTCCTTCCTCGACAATTCCAGAGCAAGCTTCATTCGCTGCGCTTCGCCGCCTGAAAGTGTCAAAGCGCTTTGACCCAATTTGACGTAGCCCAACCCCACATCCACCAAAGTATCCAACTTACGCGATATGATCGGATGCGTGGCAAAAATCTTTCTAGCTTCCTCTACGGTTAGGTTTAATACCTCCGCAATATTGAGTCCTTTATAGAGCACCTCCAGCGTTTCACGATTGTATCGTTGACCATGGCAATGTTCACATGGCACATACATATCCGGCAAAAAGTTCATCTCGACCTTAATGAAGCCTTCACCCTGGCAAGCCTCACACCTTCCCCCCTTCACGTTAAAGCTAAAGCGGCCGGCGTCATAACCACGTTCTCTAGCAGTGGGGGTTTGAGCAAAAAGATCTCTGATCGGCGTAAATAGACCCGTGTAGGTGGCGGGATTGGAACGCGGAGAACGACCGATCGGGCTTTGGTCCACACTGATAACCTTATCTAATAGCTCGCTTCCTTCTATGCGCTCAAAAGGCTCAGGCGACGCACTGGCTCGATAAAGTTTTTGCGCCAAAGCACGATAAAGCGTGTCATTGATCAAGGTTGATTTACCAGACCCCGAGACTCCGCTTACAACCGTAATTAAACCCACCGGGATTTCCAAATCCACATTTTTCAGGTTATGCCCCTTGGCTCCTATCAGTCTTAAAGCCTCTCCGGATCTGCGTTTAGGCTTACCTGAAGGCAGCATATTTTTCTCGCCGCTCAAATAAAGACCGGTCAGGGAATTCGGATTATGGGTAATTTGTTGAGGTGTCCCAAAGGCGACAACTCTGCCGCCGTCTTCCCCAGCTCTCGGGCCCATATCGACAACAAAATCCGCCGCCCGAATCGTATCCTCATCGTGCTCAACCACAATGACGGAATTACCCAAATCACGAAGGCGCTTTAACGTTTCTATCAGTCGGTCGTTGTCTCGTTGATGCAGCCCGATAGACGGTTCATCCAAAACATACATCACCCCGGTCAGACCCGAGCCGATTTGACTGGCTAGACGAATTCGCTGGGCCTCTCCGCCCGACAAAGTATCTGCCCGACGATCAAGAGTCAAATAGCCTAATCCGACATCTGTTAAAAAAGTCAATCGCTGCTCAATTGCCGCAACCAACTTTTTCCCAACTTCTGCCTTACTTCCTTCAATCTTGAGTCCTCTGAAGTACTCATGAGCTTGAGAAAGAGGCATGGCTGTGATTTCATAGATGGCCTTTTTATGGTTCCCGTGTCCTATGAAAACGTGTCTGGCCGCCTCTTTTAACCGTGTTCCTTTACAGGCATCACAGACTTTGAGTTCTCGATAGCGATTTAACTCCTCCCGAACCGCCTCATTTTGAGTTTCGGCATAGCGACGGTTCAAAATAGCGATCACCCCTTCAAAGATCTCTTTTTTATAGGTAACAGTTCCGGCCCGTCGATAAGGCATCTCAATTGTTTTGTCACCCAAACCCCATAACACGGCTTCCTGATCACTGCGCTTAAGTTGATTCCAAGGCGTCTCCGCATCAAAACCAACTGCTTTGGCTACGGCTTCTATCAAATCAAAGTTGTATAGATTTCGCCTATCCCAACCGTGAATAGCTCCCGAGCTTAAAGACAACTCTGGATGACAGACAACGCTTTTTTCTGTAAAAACCATGCTCTCGCCCATGCCGTTACACACAGGGCAAGCTCCCATGGGGTTATTAAATGAAAAAAGTCTTGGTTCGAGTTCTTCGATGCTATAACCACATTCTGGACAGCAGTAGTGACTTGAAAAAGGCTGTCGTTCACCGGTGTCCATATCCTCGATGACCACACGGCCATCGGCCAACCTTAATGCCGTCTCCAGGCTTTCTGCTAAGCGCTGCGAAGCATTAGGGCGAATTTTTAATCGATCCACGATGACATCTACGTCATGCCTTTCCCTCGGATCAAGTTGTGGCAATGTCTCCACCTCATAGCGGACGCCATCGACTTTAAATCGAATAAAGCCCTGAGTCTGCATATCTTGGAAAAAGCGATCAAAGTCTAATTTTTTCTGACGTACGACCGGCGCCAAAACCATGATTTTGCTTTCTGCAGGACCTTGCAAAATACGGTCAACCATTGAAGATACAGGCGTCACCTCCAAAGGCAAGCCATGGATTGGGCAGTAGGGAGTCCCGGCTCGAGCAAACAATAGGCGAAGATAATCCATGATCTCGGTGATGGTGCCGACCGTTGAACGCGGATTACTGTTAACTGCTTTTTGTTCAATGGCAATAGCCGGAGAAAGTCCTTCAATCAAATCGACATCCGGTCTTTCCATCAGATCAAGAAATTGACGTGCATAGGCCGACAAGCTTTCCACATAGCGACGCTGGCCCTCTGCATACAAGGTATCGAAAGCCAAAGAACTTTTCCCCGACCCCGACAAACCCGTGATAACCACCAACTGATCACGCGGAATATCCAGATCAATATTCTTTAGGTTGTGAGTGCGAGCCCCACGAATGTGAATGTCGCCGTGCATACTGTGTCGCCTTCAAAAAGTTAACTTTTGATTTTAGCGTCTTAAGCCCAATACAAACAAAATTATTTTTGCTGCATAAAAAGACCCTCAATACCTCCGGTAATTAGGGAAGGTATTGAGGGCAACCGCTTGAGGTTATTCTGTTATTTGTTAAGAGCCTTTAGCTCCAGCCAGTCGATTGAAGAATGGTGAGAGCCACAATAGCAATAATGAATGTAATGCCCGTGTACGGTAAAACATAACGCCACCATTGACGCAAATCCACTCCACTCATGGACAATGCGGCAGCCAAGACGGCGGAGACCGGCGTCACAAAGTTCGTCAAACCGTCACCCAATTGGAAGGCCAGACACATCACCTGGCGGGTAATGCCCAAGACATCCGCGACAGGCACAAAGAGCGGGATAAGCATCGGCACTTTGGCAGGACCGGACGGAATTAACAGATTGATTGCCGTAGTGAAGAGGAACATACCGGAAGCGGTAAACGCATCACCTAACCCGCCGATAGCCGTAACAGCAGCGTAGGCAATCGTGTGCAAAATTTTGCCGTCCGTGAGCACAATCCCGACCACTTTGGCAAAACCGATCATCAAGCAAATACCACCCATGGCCGAAGCGCCTTTTAAGAAAGTAACGGCCAATTCGTTCGGATTGGTTCTGTTGACAATACCCACCACGATCACAGCCACCATGGCAAAAGCGATCAAATTAGGGAAGCCCCATGCGTAGGCTGCGGCACCATAAGCATAGAAAGCAAATGGCACCAACATGCACAGAGCCGTCACGATGTCTTTTGTACCCAAGACCGGAATACTCTTATTGAGTTCATCGTTGCCATCAGGCTCTTCAACACAACCCAAAATACTGCGAGAGGGATCTTTGCTGATCTTTAAGCAGTAACGAGTCGTGTAAATCACACAAAGAAGCGTCAAAGCTGCCCAAACAACTAAACGGGCACCCAAACCTGAAATAGGAGCAAGGCCTGCGGTCTCTTGAGCCATCAAAATAATGGCAACCGTCGGACCTGCGGCTTGACCCGTGATATAAGACAAATAAAAGATAGACAAAGCAGCGATTTTGTCCAAACGAAGCTTCTTCACCAAAAGCAAGCCCACCAGCACAAATGTAACTAATGAATCCTGACCGGCCAAGGCCCCGATCGCCGACATCAAAACAACGATTGCCGGTACCAAAACCGTAATGCTTTTGTCTTGGAGTTTATAGACCGAGTAATTGATCACGTTGTTAATAGCACCGGATTCAATCACCACGTAAATCAAACCGCCCATAATGAAGAGCAGTGCAAAAATCACACCCTGAGAAGCTACGCCGTTGGTTACTTCAACCAAAGCACGCCAGGGACTGATTGGTGAATTCTCCACCCAATGGAAAGAATTCGGTACCACCAATCCCGTTTGAGGATCAATTTCATAAAGGCCTGCAGGCAGGATGTAGGTCAAACCGCAGCAAAATAGAATGATTAATAAAATCAAAACTAAAACGTGCGGAATGCTGAAGCGAAAGACCTTGTCGGAAAAACTTTCTTTTTGTTTTGTCATTTCTTAGTCCCTTTTTAAGCTTGCTCAAAAACGACTTCCGATACACCGTTTTCTTCGTTATCGATGATCTTGTGCACGGGATGCTTGCGACTAAATTGCGGCCAGCACTGTTCATCAAATTCACCATCTTTGAAGAATTTGATCCACAACGTCTGCATCGTTTTTTGCAAACGAAGCATTTCTTCTTGAGTGGCCCCGGATAACATCGCGGCGTTTTCCCACGCTTTTAGCGTTCCGAAAACAAACGGCAATTCAATGGTATGGCAAGAGTCGTACACCGAATCGGGCGCCTTCCACATGAAACGGTATTTCCAAGTCGGGCAACCTGCCTCTTGAGTACGGGCAGCAAATTCCTGAGCGGGCCAGTCATAACGGGCCAACTGCATCGCCGCGCTCTTTTTCTCACTTTCCGGATCACGAGCCAAAGTGAAAGCATGCACTTCATCGGCAGTCGTTCCGATCACAATCTTGAGTTTTTTACGAACAGCACCTTTAACCGCGGCATCAATCGTTGCCTGGGTTGTGTGCCATTCATCTTTGACAGGACGGAAAATCATGCCGGCATACTTCGCTCCGCAGTCCTGTTTAAAGCAAGCGTCCGTGGCTGCCAATATTTCATCAACAGACTTTGAACGAATTTTTTCACCCAACTGAGGATCGGTTGCGCTCAAACCCAAATGTTTAAAAATGGATTCTGAAACGGTAATGGCGTCCTGCATGGTGTGATTGCCACGACCGATGGACGGACTTTCCAAAATAGCTTTCTGGAACAAACCATCGGCTTCTTCAAGACCCATCATATGAACAATGGCATTACCACCGGCGGATTGACCAAACACGGTTACGTTGTCTGGATCACCGCCGAAGGCATGAATGTTTTTCTGAACCCAACGCAAGGCCTCAATTTGATCCATGATGGACAGGTTGTCGGTGTTTAAGGCCGGATGAACCAAAAAGCCTAATGCCGCAATACGGAAGTTCACCCCCACAACAACCATATGACCTTGTCGAGCCAATTCCGAGCCGTCATACCAATCAATGTTTCCGGCTCCACTCACGTTGGCGCCGCCGTGAAACCAAACGGCTACCGGCAATTTTTCGTTAACGTTCGGCGTAGAAATTTCCAGAGTCAAACAATCCTCGTCGTAGCGGCGATTAAGGGGCCCCATCGGACCTTCCAGATCTGACGGTCCTTGAGGAGCGATCGGTGTTTCTTTCGTGCAATCTAAAACACCATTCCAAGGTTCGGCAGCTTGAGCCGGTTTAAAACGGCCTTCACCAGTTGTCGGTTTGCAGTAGGGGACGCCTCTGAACTTGAACACTCCATTGCATTCAAATCCGCGAACCAATCCGGTTTGTGTCATCACTTCAGGACAAGACATAACAGCCTCCTGTTTATTTGTTCACTTGTTCGCTAGGTAATCTACTACTTTTTCTGTTTACCTGTGTATTGGGACTATCCCGATAGTGATTTCCTTTTCAAAACAGACGGTTAACCGTACAATTTCCCACTTAACGATCATCTGGGGTTATTGGTGACCTTTTCAGATCCATTGAGATAAAGACATGGCTAGAAGTTTAAAAATCAAAAAAGTCTCTGCAGCAGATTTAGTTTGCTCAAAAATCAAAGAGTTAGTAACCAACGGAACTTGGGCTACTGATCAAAAAATTCCATCAGAAAGTGAATTAGCCGATACTTTTGGAGTCAACCGTCTAACTGTGCGCATCGCTCTTCAGCGACTCAATGCATTAGGAATTTTGGATACGCGCGTAGGCGAAGGAACCTTTGTGCGCTCTTTTGATTTCTCGACACACATGGCGGAAATCTCGGACTTTTATGTCAACCCCCAGGTGCTAAACGATACTCAGGAATACAGAACAATTATTGAAACGGCCGCGGTCAAATTAGCCATACAACGTCAAACGCCGGAGATTTTGGGGAAACTGAAAAAATGTTGTGATGACTTCAAGACGGAAGTTGCGCGCTACTATCAGTTAGATAACCAAGAACAAAAAAAGGAATGTCTGGAAAAAACAGTCGATATTGGTTTAGATTTTCACACAACCATTTTTGAGCTATCGGGTAACCAGCTACTCCAATTAGCCTTTTCCATTTGCAAAGTACCTATCCGTAAACACATGCTTGTCAATGCTTTAAAACGCATTGATAACCCGGCAGGAAATAAATCTTCTACTTGGATCAAGGCATATCAAGGAATTTATGAAGCCATCAAAGACAAAGATGAAGATTTGTGCTTCAAGCACCTCCAACACATGATTTCAAGCTCGGATCACTAAAGCAATGGCCCGACAAATGCGGGCCATTGTTTATTCATCTATCGGGGCATTAACCCACACGAGGAACGGTCAGTGAACCTTCGGGCATCAAAATCGTCGCAGGATGGTCGCCCAATTTTTGTTTAGCAATAGCAATAGCCTCATCAACACACTCTGTCGTAGCGGCAAAGTGCATGGATTTTGCTAGGTCCTTATCGAGCTTAGTCACCAAAACAAAGTCCGCTTTGGATTGAGGACGAGTAATGGCAAAGGCCTTATTCGCACCAATTTGGAAGTTATCTTCCAACTCTTTACGAATAGCTTCAGGCGTCTTTAAGCGCTTAAACGTTTCTTCCAACTTAGCAGAGCCCGAACCTTCAATGCATTCGGCAAGCAAAATCACCACCCCGCCTTCTCGCACAGCGCACATGGCATTGTCCATCGTTTTTTGCATCTGATAGACATTGATATCTTTCGGGTAGCCGCCGCAGGAGACAATCACAAGATCGGCTTCCTTGGGGATCACGCAACCATACACTTCATCGACAAAGCTGCAGGCCACCTTATGAGCCTTAATGTAATCGCCTGCAAACATCTTCAAGAATTCATGCTTTGCGTTCAAAACGGCATTAAAAAGGAACAATGAACGACCTTTAGCAAAAAGCGCCACGCCTTCCATTTGGTCTTCGTAGCAAGGATTACCCTCCATGATGCCTAAACCCGCATGAGGATCCAACATCCAGCTGTGATTTTTGCGAACTGTTTCCATGGCGGCGCAACCCGGCAAAATAGCCTTTCTGCCACCACCATAACCTGAGAAGTAGTGGTGGACAATGGTGCCTGTCAAAATAACGTGGTCAACATCACACAAGAGCTTATTGATCCAAACCGGCGTACCACGGCTCGTATCGCCAAATTACTCGAAATCGTCCGCATTGGTGGCGACACTGTTATACATCTTGATGCGGGAGGCGACTTCTTTTCCAACCTGCTCAACCATTTCTTCATGCGTCATCACACGGTGCGTTCCCAAAGAAAAAACGATCCGCATATTTTCATCGGGCACACCCAAACGATTCATTTCATTGACAAACACCGGCATGAAGTCGTAACTGTTGGCAACACGTGTCGGGTCATTGCAAATAAAAGCAACCGTATCACCCGGCTTAACAATTTCAGACAAAGCAGGCGAGCCAATCGGATGATTGATCGCATCCAAAATACCTTGTTCAATGTTTTGCATCGGAGGGAAATCTTCGGTACGAACGACCTTCAAAATGTCGTTTTCTTCGTAGTCAAACGTTTTCGTACCGTGACCATAGGCAAAAGTAAATTGTTTGGAAGCCATAGGAAGTCCTTTAGAGTCTTTTTGAAACAACTGTTTATTTTAACTTGTGTTTAGTTCTCGTTACGTTTAAAGCGAGAAATTAATTTCGCAAAGATAGGTAATATTTTTGATCTACTGTCATATAAAGCCAAGAAAATCCTTTATGACGGTATGGACATTTTTTCAAACTTTCTACACAATTAGCGCTTAGCGTATTTTTGAATATGCTCACCAAACGTCTCGAATGCGAACGGGTGAGTTTTCTCACTTTGAAGCCTTTGGGTGTGTTTATCAAATACCGTTTTAACGGTGTTGTTATTTTTTGGAAGTGAAAGAAAATGGCTTCGGTAAATAAAGTCATCATTATTGGTAACTTGGGTCGTGATCCGGATACGCGCTACACCGCTGAAGGCGGTACCGCCATTACGACAATTACGGTTGCAACCTCTCGCCGCTACAAAGATTCCAACGGTCAACCTCAGGAAGAAACAGAATGGCACCGCGTTGTGTTTTTCGGCCGTCAAGCCGAAATCGCCGCCGAGTATCTCCGCAAAGGTCGCCCGGTTTATATTGAAGGTCGTCTGCGTACTCGTAAATGGCAAGGTCCGGACGGACAAGATCGTTATTCAACAGAAATCATCGCTGAAACGATGCAGATGTTGGGTAGCCGTGAACGCAGTGAAGGCACTGGCGCAGGTGGTTTTGAATCTGCTCCCCGCCGTCCCGCTCCTGTTCACACCGAACACGCTCCGGCTTCGACCTATCAACAGCCGCGCCAACCGGAACCCGTGCCCGCTCCAGTGAACGGTTTGGATAATCTTGACGAAGACATTCCGTTCTAATTTCTGAACTCAGTATCAGACACACGCCCGCTCGAATCATAAGCGGGCGTTTTTATTTCCGCTTGATTCAAAGGCAACAAAACTTCGCCTAAGAATAGCGCTATACTCCTAGAGCTATCTTATTGTTTAAAAAGAAGTTATAAAAAATCTGACTGACTGGCTGGATTTTTTATTTCATTCTGGAGTAAGATGGCGGGTTAATTGTGTATTTAACCCCCTAACGGGTAGAGTGTACAAATGAGTTTATTCCCCTTGCATTACCGAAATCGAATCGGCCGAGCCTTACGTCTGGCTCGAGGGGAAAATGTTTCCAAAACGGCAATCCTTTTTTAAGGATTGCCGTTTTTTTAGATATGTTTGTTTGAACCGCTAAAGAGAGAAGAGCAATGACCGTAATTCCAAATACTGTCCGCGCCATGCTGGAGCCGATGATTAAAGCCAACGGTGGTTGGGTTAACACCCACGCTCACGCCGACCGTTCCTTCACGTTAAGTCCTGAAATTATGGAAATGCGCCGCACCTGCACTCTGCAGCAAAAATGGGACGCTCTGGACCGCCTGAAGAGAGAATCAACGGTAGATGATTTCTACACGCGCTTTTGCACAATGTTTGAATTAATGATCAGCCAAGGCGTTACCGCCTTGTGCACCTTTGTCGACATCGATCCGCAAAGTGAAGACCGTGCCATCATTGCCGGTATCAAAGCTCGTGAACACTACAAAGATCAGTTGACTGTTAAATTTGCCAACCAAACGCTCAAAGGCGTGATTGATCCTGAAGCCCGTAAGTGGTTCGATATCGGTGCTGATTTGGTTGACATCATCGGCGCTTTGCCCAAACGTGACGAACGTGATTTTGGCAAAGCCGATGAGGCCTGGAACATCATCATGGGCACCGCCAAAGAAAAAGGCAAGATGGTTCATGCCCACGTCGACCAATTCAACCAAGCTGTTGAATATGAAACGGAACAAATGTGCATGAAGACCATGGAATTTGGTCTGCAAGGACGAGTGGTTGGTGTGCACGGCATCTCTATTGCCGCTCACTCCAAGAAGTATCGCGACCGCCTCTACCAACTGATGCGCGAAGCTGGCGTCATGATGATTGCTTGTCCGACCGCCTGGATTGACACCCCGCGTACGGAAGCAATCGGACCGATGCACAATTCCATGACTCCGGTTGATGAATTGGTACCTGCAGGCGTTCGTGTGGCTATCGGTGTGGATAATGTGGCCGATGCTATGGTTCCGTGGAGCGGCGGTGACATGTGGCATGAATTGACTTTAATGGCCACCGGCTGCCGCTATGACAACTTTGAAGACTTGGTTGAAATTGCTACTCGCAACGGTCGCATGGCCTTGGGTCTCGAACCGTATGAACCGTTGCCCATCAAGAAATAATGAGAGGAGAAAGAACAAATGCCGTCTAAACTTGCTGAAAACATTTTGATTGAGAATCTGCTCTCATTGAACGCTGTGGCTTTCTTAACTGAAGAACCTCTGCGTTTGAAGTCTGGCTTGGTCACGCCGATTTACGTTGATAACCGCAAGCTGATCACCCATCCGGATGCTTGGCATGATGTCATTGAAACCATGGCTTCGCTGATTGACAAGTGGGGCTTGGAGTATGACGTGATCGCCGGCGTGGAAGCCGGTGGTCTTACGCATAGCGCCGCTCTTGCCTATCGTTTGAACGTTCCGACGATTTACGTTCGCCAACGCGCCAAAACTTATGGTGACTTAGACCGTATCGAAGGCGGCAGCGTAAAGGGCAAACGTGTTTTGATCATTGAAGATCATATTTCTACCGGTCTATCTTGCTTGGATGCCATTAAGACATTGCGTGAAGAAGGCGCGATCGTCACCGACTGTGTAAGCATCACCAATTTCGACATGACTGAAACAGCTGAACTCTTTAAAGAAGCTGGCGTCAAGGTTTTCCGCATGATTGAGTTCAAACGCATTGTTGAAAAAGCCGTCGAAATGGGCATGATCAACGAAGAACAAAAAGCGACCATCATGGAATGGCTCAAGACGCCGTGGACATGGGCTGCTCGCCGTGGCTTAATTGCCACCACGCGCGAAAACTAATTCGCTATTCAATGCTACTTTGAGAGGGAAACTTGAGGGTTTCCCTCTTTTTATTTGAAAATTAATGTATTGATATCAACGGAACGGTTCATCATTTTCTGTTCCAATAAAAACCGCTGACTGTTCTGCAGTGCATCAACGTCTTTTTGTGTAATGTCGGAATAAAAATGAGACCAATCAAATAACTTGGCAGCATCTTCTTTACTGAGCTGCAACTCTTTTGCCCCCAGGGCAATCGCTTGCGATTTATTGCTCAATGCCCACTGAAGTGCCTGGCGATTGACTTTGGCTACTCGTCTGACAATGTCGGGATATTCTTTTGCAAAATCACCTCTGGCAGCCAGCACTAAATTGGTTTCAATTAATCCTTTTGCCTTAACGAGCGCATGAAACCCAGCCTTTTCAGCAGCCAAAATTCCACCCGCCGCTAATAAAGCCGCATCGGCCCGTCCGCCCAACAAAGTTGTCAAACTGGCTGGTAAATTCATTGATACCCATTTGACATCCTTCATTTCGATGCCCGAACTTTTCAATGCGGCGCTTAAAAGATGATGCAAGACTGTCCCTTTGGGACCGACTATCTGTCGCCCCTTCAGATCAACAATGTTTTTAACCTCAGGCTTTGCCACAATCGCAAACGTATCATCCGGGTGCGCCACACCATCAACAATGACAATACGATTGCATGCAGAATTAGCAATCAGCAATGTACTGGTATTCATGGCGGCGACCATATCAATCTCACCGGCTGCCATTCCCCGAACCTGATTCAGCCCGGCCTTAATGGGTATCCAGTTGATTTTGATACCTTCTTTTACGAACTCCTTTTCCAATAGCCCCTGACTTTTCATAACAATGTTTTGTATGTTAAACGGAGCCTTTACGTAAGTAATATTGAGCTGTTGGGGCCATGTCTGACACTGGGCAACCAACGAAAACAGCCCTAAAAACAGTAGTGAAAATAATTTTTTCATCATTCGTGTCTCACCGCTTCGATCGGATCCAACTGAGCGGCCCTGCGTGCAGGGAAATAACCGAAAATAACACCGGTCAGCGCCGCAAATAAGAACGCAATCATATTGATGCTTGGATCAAAAATGAAGGGCACACCCATTGTTGCCGCCAAGGCAAAAGAACCGATAAAAGCAATCACAACACCTAAAACACCGCCCATAGCTCCCAATACGACCGCTTCAATCAAAAATTGCATCAAAACTTCCCTCTCTAATGCACCGATTGCCAAACGAACACCAATTTCTCGCGTCCTTTCCGTCACACTGACGAGCATGATATTCATAATTCCAATGCCGCCGACAACCAGACTAACCGCGGCCACTGCTCCCAAAAGCATCGTCATGATTTCTGTCGTACTCGAAACTCTCCGAGCAATTTCTTCTGTATCCAAAATCATAAAGTTGTCATCATCGGCATCGGATAGAGAGCGTCTTTCCCTCATTAAAAGACGAATACTTTCTGTCACCAACGCTCGATCAATCTGTGAATCGACTGACACTAAAATAGCTGAAACCCTTGTGTTTCCTGAGACTCTCCGTTGAAAGGTTTGAATTGGCATGACCACCAAGTCATCTTGGTCACCACCGATAGCCGCTTGCCCTTTACTTTCCAAAACACCCACAACACGACAAGAAAACTGACCGGTACGCAACATTTGCCCCACGGCATTGGATGATCCAAAAATTTCCTTTTCAATCGTTGTCCCAATTACACACACAGCAGCCCCCGACTGCTCTTCCTGCGGCTCGAAATAGCGCCCTTGTCTAATTTGCCGATTATCCAAAATGAAATACTGATTGGAGCTGCCGATAACCTGTGTACTCCAGTTGCGCCCTTGGGCCACAACTGTCATGGATTGCTGTCTTTGAGGCGCAACTGCTTTAACTCCTGCGATTTGATTGGCAATTGCATCGACGTCTTCAAGTTTAAAAGACGGAGCGCCCGCTGAACCGCCTGGCCCCATACGCTGTCCGGGACGAATCATCAGTTGGTTACTGCCCAAGCTTTCAATCTGCTCACGAACGGCCTGCGTTGCACCGTTTCCGACCGTCACCATTGTGATCACGGCCGCCACACCGATAACAATACCTAGGACCGTCAGCAACGAACGCATGGGATTGCGCCATATTTGACGTAAAGCCAATATAAAAGCATTCCCCCACATACCTAAACTCCCTGATCACTTTCTATGCGACCGTCTCTGAAATGAACGATCCTCTTGGCAAACGTCGCCATCTCCGGTTCATGAGTGACAAGCGAAACCGTGATTCCATCTTGCTCATTGAGGTCTTTGAGCAATTGCATAATTTCAATACTTCGTTTGGTATCCAGACTACCTGTCGGCTCATCAGCTAAGAGCAGCAACGGCTTACTCACAATTGCACGAGCAATAGCCACGCGCTGTTGTTGGCCACCTGACAATTCCGCAGGCGTGTGGTGTTCCCATCTCAAAAGCCCCACCCGGTCCAAAGCCTGCCTGGCCAATTTATGGCGTTCTTCACGAGGCACTCCTCGATACAGAAGTGGCAACTCGACATTCTCCAGTGCGGTTGTTCGCGCCAAAAGATTAAATCCCTGAAAAATAAAGCCCAAATATTTCCGGCGCAACAAAGCTCTTTCGTCGTGACTCATTTTTTCGACCGGAGCCCCTTTAAACAAGTAACGACCGGAAGTTGGCGTATCAAGCGCTCCCACAATATTCATGCAGGTTGACTTCCCCGATCCCGAGGGCCCCATCACCGCAACAAAATCACCTTCTTCAATGACGAAATCAATCCCCTGCAAGGCGAAAAAGGCAGCTTCGGCTTGTCCGTAGCGCTTATGAATATCAATGAGCTGAACCAATGGGATCTTTTCAGACATGCTCACTCCTTGCTAGTTGGTCCGAAGCTGGCTCGTAATGACCAAGTCACCCGCTCTCAAATCGCCCGAAACCACCTCTGTTCGTGTTCCGTCCGATGCACCGGTAATGATGTCAACCTCTTGAGCGCTACCGTCACGCAAAACCCACACGGTGTTTTTCCTTTGTGTGGTCACGCCTCCGACTTCTTTCGAGACTTTGTTGGATGAACGGGGTGGCCCCATCATGAGGCTGCTGACCGCGCTTGAACCCTTAGCCGATACGCTGGGAGCAAATCGTAATGCTGTATTGGGAACCAGCAGAGCGTTATCGCGCTTTTCCGTCACAATTCTTGCTGTTGCCGTCATTCCCGGGCGTAAAAGCAACTCCTCATTGCTCACTTTTAAATAAGCGGTGTAGGTCACCACATTTGTTTCCGACTCCGTGGGACCATAAGCCACTTTAGTCAAGGTTGCCGGGAAATTTTTGTTGGGATATGCACTGACCGTGAACGTTGCTTTCTGACCTGGCTGCACAACACTGACATCGGCCTCGTCTACATCAATTTCAAGTTCTAATGTTCTTAGGTCACTCGCCAATGTTAAAAGCTCAACAGCTTGTAAAGAAGCCGCCACCGCGTATCCCGGTTCTACGGAACGAGCTAAAACCACACCGTCAATAGGTGAAGAAATGTAGGCTTTCGTTAAATCCGTCTGAGCGGTTTCCAATTCAGCCTGAGCTGTTTGAATTTGAGCGCCGGCAGTATCCAATGAAGCTTGTGCGCGAGCAACAACGGCTGCCTGTTCATCCAATTCGGTTTGTGCCGGTGTTTTTCCGCCCGAAAGTTTTCTCACATTAAGAAGTCTTTTGTATTTAGCGTTCGCCTCATTGAGCGTTGCCTCAGCTTCTTTCTGCGCTGCTTGTGCACTGGCCAAGGCCGCTTTTGCTTTTTCAACCGAAGCCTTCAATTTGGCTGTATCAAGTTCAATTAGCACCTGACCATGCTTAATAGGATCGTTTACATCAACTAAAACATTCTCAACAATCCCGGACAGTTCCGAGCCAATCGTCACTTTTTGTTCAGCTTCAAGCGTCCCGTTAGCCGTCACCTCAACCTGCAGTACGCCTTGAGTAACCGCTTCAGTTAAGTACCGCGGACCAGCATCTTTGCTGCCCATCCACCAGGAAAAAGCCGCAACCACTGCCACACAGGCAGCCCCCAGTGCCCAAGTTTTTCTTTTCGAACGCCCCTGAGCATCATCGGCGCCTAGTAAGGATTTGATCTTTTCTTTGTCGTTACTCATCATTTTTCCTCATTGTTCGGGTCAGTCGGAACCCATCCGCCACCCAGCGCCCGATATAAATCAATATGAGCAATTGCCCAATCCGCTTGGTTACTGGCCTCATTATCCTGAGCCGTTAGCCAAGACCGTTGCGTCGTCAAAACCGTTTGATAATCTTCCAGACCGCTTGAATATTGCTGCAAAGCCAATTGAGCAGCCAATTGAGAACTCTCCGTTGCCGTTTTAAGGGACATTTTTTTAGCCGCACTGGATCGAATACCGGATAATGCGTTTTCCGTTTCTTCTAAAGCAGCAACCAAAGTTTGCGTGTATTGAGCCTGCGCGCGATCAAGATTAGCTTTCTGTGTCTCGGTACCGGCCACAACATCGCCCCAATTCAAAAAAGGCATCGACAAAGCGCCAACCAAGGCACCGATTCCGGTACCACTTGCTCCCAACGCCCCAACCGTTGCCGCGGCGGTACCTATTGAACCGGAAAGTGACAAAGTCGGGAAGTAATCAGCTTGTGCAACACGAACATTTTCCATCGCGGCTCTCACCGTTTCACGCGCTGCCAACACATCAGGTCTTAAAGAAATCACATCTGCAGGAATAGAAACCGCAATCTTTCCCGGAGGGGTCGGAATATCTGCTGAAGGCAAATTTTGAATTTCACTCAACGGCAAAACGGTCAATCTTGATAGGGCGGTCTCATACTGCAAAATGTTATGCACATTCGTGGCGATACTAGCCTTGGCATTTTCAAATTGGGCATTTGCCTGTTCATAGTCCGTAGCCGATACAAGCCCGGCCTGGTAACGCCATTGAGTTAAATTCTTCGCCTCTTCATAAGATTTGACACTTTGTCTGGCGATTGCCAAGCGACTTTGAGCCAGGCGCAAATTGACATAAGTGAGCGCCACCTCACTTGTCATTGCACTTTTTGTGTCTTCCAGGGATAACTCAGAAGCTAATGCACTGGCCTGAGCCGCTCGTCTTGAAGAAACATCCTTACCACCAAAACTAAAAGACCATGCCGCAGCGGCATCCGCACCAAAGCTTTCCGTAGAGGTGTTATTTCGACGGTTTCGGGCGCCATCAGCCCCCAACGTTGCTGTCGGGAAGAGTTGCGAAGTCGCTGCCGTCAGACTAGCCATCGCCGAGCGTAAGTTCGCCTGGGCTTGAGCAATGTCAGTATTGTTTTTTAGCGTCGCTTCCACCAACATATTTAGTGACGGATCTTTCCAAGATGACCACCATTGCGCAGGAGGCACCCTGAGCGACTTTGCCTCTGCCGTCCCCTCTCCGTAACTCCATGTTGAGGCCAATAGACGACTTTGTTCTTCAGTCAACTGCACAGGCTGAACGGCGCAACCAGCCAGTCCAACAACACATGACACCGTTAATGCAAGAGTGAGAATTTTTTTCACATTCTTTCCCCTTTTTACCTTAATTCAAAGTGTGCCATAAAAAGTTGTAACAATCTCCCGAAGCGAGTAATTTTTTGCAAGTGCTTTCAAATAAGGCAATCGTCTTAGTGGCAAATCGCACTTGGGGCAAACTTAATACTCGAATATCATTATTATTACGGTCTTATTTATTAAAGTGTGTTTGTACTATCTCAATGCCTTTAAATCTTCTTTTATCGTTACATGACGAGGTATTCGAAGCGCTGATCGCAGACTTCTTAGTTTTTTGTAACTATGAAGTCCGGGCGGCATACAGTCAGCAAGATGCGCTCAGCTACTGCCAAAACGACAATTTCGACATGGCCGTTATTGATATCAAAGAAGAAAAGGATGCTCAGTTTGTTGAATACTTATTGGCCATTAAACCCGAATTGGATATTCTCGCCTTAATCCACGAGGGCGTTTCGAACGATGTAATTAAATCACTTCGTTTGCCTCAGGAACAGCTTTTATCGCTTCCAGCCCCCCTTGTTTCTATTTTAGAAGCCATCAAGGTTGCCAATGAGTCCAGGCAAAATGAAAAATTAAAATCCCTCACCCCTGTCACCATCGGATCGCTTTGCATTTAC